>ENA-OPRX01000017-OPRX01000017.1-human-gut-metagenome-genome-assembly--contig:-NODE-17-length-128296-cov-6.307226_pt1 | contig 128296 bp, 120 predicted proteins | sample MGYA00241450_ERZ501892 | MGnify/ENA primary metagenome ERZ501892 (study PRJEB25962, sample SAMEA2042223) | human gut metagenome | biome: human gut; feature: human-associated habitat; material: faeces...
CCCTACTATATAAAATCGAAGCTCACCTGTTCATATTCAAGATCCTGATAAACAAGTTCCTCCTGCTCGACTTTGCTTGTATAATCGACAACTACGGTCAGCTGCTTTCCGCCTGCCATCTGTTGTCCTAAAATATAATTGACATCGAATCGTCCGGTGATTGCTGGTGTTGCCCCACGTGCCGGCACGATCAGCTGTACATGATTTGCCGCAAGCAATGCGAAGATCGGCTCCCAGATATACACATCCTTCGCCGCACCAAACGGGTTATCAATAAAGATCGTCTTTGTTCCTGTATCCTCATTTCCAATCCGGTACATACCGGAAATGTAATTGATGATGGAAATCAAGAATTGGATATAAATACCCTGCGACTGTCCGGTACTTCCAACGGCCTCCTCGTATTTCAGATAACGGCTCTGTTCTTTGATTCTTTCCCGCTTATACAGACTCAGCTTGATCGCATTCATATCGGTTACAATCACACTGAACAATTTCTTTAAAGTCAAACTGTTCCTAATAAATTTCATCCGGTCGCGATCCTGCTCATAATCATCTGCCTGTGCCACGATGCGGTCTACATAATCCGACATCCGCTGTTTCAAAAACTCATCCTTCACATATGGCACCTGTAAGCCTACCATCTGGATCACTTCATCCTCCATGATAATCCGGGAAAGCTTCGGTAATTTATCCAGCTCCGTCCGCACATCCAAACACCGTTGCAGGCACTGCTCCTCGAAGTTTGCTTTGAGCCCCTCCATATCGGTCAGACTCTTCTCCACACGGTCACGTTCCAGACGCACATATCCAACCATAGACTCCAGATTGTCCACCAATGCCTTTGCCTCTGCATAATTCTCTGGAATCCGCACATCGTCCCGGATCGTTCCCGCAAGCTCATACGCATGCATCTCATCAAACGCCTGTGCCGTATTGCCCTTAAATTTGAGCAGCTCATTTTTCGCACGGTCAAGCTGTTTGCATGTCCGGTCGAAATTCATAAGCTGGGATTCAAACATCTCCCGTAATGTCTCTTTATCCTCTAACATCGGTGTCGCATCTTCCAGACTGATCTCATGTGTCGTTACGATCCGCTTGACATCCTTATACAGATCTGTCATATACCGCTGCCGTTTCTCATAGGTACGATACTCTTCGTCGCACGCCTTCGCTTCCGCCTCCAGCCGTGCCAGCAATGTCTGCCCGCTTTCAAGACTGGCAATGATCTCTGACTCACTTGCATCCACTTCCTCGTAAGAACCATATCCATTCTGGATATTCTCGATTGCATATTGAATGCTTCCATCTAACTTATCTGCTTTGGAACGAATCTCGGAAATCTGCCGTTCCTCTTTCTTTAACTGTTCTTTCGTCTGTGCAATATTCTCCCGGCATACAGTAAGCACCGCATCATCCGAGAAATACAGCAGGTTCCGGCTTTCCAGATCTGCCAGTTCTTTAAAATCAACACCTCTGCGCTCGATTGATTTTCTGGATTTTTCCATCGAAGCAAGCAATGTGGCGATCACGAGCTGCTTATCTTCCATCGCACGCATATCGCCGCGGTTCTCATCAACCATTGTCCGAAATCTCGCCCGTAAATCCTCATCCGAAATCGTTAATACTTCGTATTCCTGATCGACATTATAATAAGACTCATAATTATCTTTCCATTCACGTACAAGCGTATCCAGCTGTTCCTGCATGAAACGTATTTTCGCTTCTGTCTGTTCTGTATCCAGACGACTGTCTCCGCCCTGTGCCGCGAACGATGTTTTCTGTTCTTCCAGACGCTCCAGCGCCTTCTCTGCCTCTGCCTGCCGCTGTTCCTGCGTGGCAATCACCGAGGTTAACTGCTCCACCGTATATAACCGGTTCACATCCTGTAAACATGCTTCGTATTCCTGCTTACAATTTTCCTGTTTTTCTTTCGATGCCGCAATCTTCTTGCGGATCATTTCGAGCTCATCCATGCATACGGTAAGCTGCGTCTCTAATTCCGTCGCCGTTTTTCTCGCATCCGCCAAACGTTTTCCTGCCTCCAACAGATCCCGGTCAGACAGACGGATCAAAAATGCCTGATCCTCCCGGTATGCAGAAAGCATCTCCTCCTGCATGGCAAGCTGATCGCCAATCTCCGTCTCCCGCTGCCGCTCCTTTGCGACCAGTGTGCTGATCGTCTCGGCATCCAGCAGATACTCCGGTGTTGCCGACACCGCAAACACATTGTCTCCGAGATGCATCGCCATGTCTTCCATCCGGTCACGGTCGTAAATATAGACTGGAACTTCTCCTGTATCAATCGTGCGGATATTCGGATCTTCTGCCAGGGTATCGTAGTCCTCTGCCACAATCCCATAAACAAGCTGTGGATTTGCTGAAAGTACCGCCGCCTGCTTGTCCGCCGGCAGAGCCGATACATAATCCATTCCGTACATAGCTGCACTTCCATGCCGTGTCTCAATATAATCCAATACCTTCTTGGCAGCCTCGGATACTCCGATCAATCTGCCCTCCGCCAGTCGCTCCGCATTCTTGGCGCATTCCACTCCCTGCTTTTTCAGTGCCTCTATCTTGAGCACCGCATCACGGATACGATCTGCCAGCACATCCGACAGTGCTTCCATCTCGGATGCCCCGTAAATTGTCTGTATCTTATGCAGTTTTTCTGCCGCTTCCTCAAATGCCTGTTCCTTCGTCAGAAGCTCCGCAAGCTGCTTCTCATTTTCTGCCTGTTGCAGACGAAGCTGCATCAGCCGTTCCTTCTGCGCTTCTTCCTGTTTCCTGCAATCTGCGACAAGCGCTTCCTCCTGTGTCTGCTGTTCCTGCAAAGATGCCAGTAACTCTTTGGACTCTGCAAGCTGCTCATCCACTTTCGTAAACCGGATCTCATTCATCTCCATACGGATTGCGGAAAGCTGTTCGGATAACTGCCGGATCTGCGTCTCAGCCTCCTGCTTGCTATGCTCATACACTGCCTGCTGCACCTGCATCTCAGCAAGCATCTTCTCATTATATTTCTGCTTTGCGACCTCACGCTTTAATTCTTCCGTATCGGCTGCAATCTGGTTGCGCAGGTTCGTCATCTGCACATCCATGCGCATCTTTATATTATAGGCATAGGTATATAACTGTGTCTCATCAAAGGCTGACGCATTCATCTGCGCCTTTACCCACGCCTCCAGTTCATCCTTTTTCCTGCGGTCATCCACATATTCGAGATACTCGTTAATACTCTCTTTTTTTGCGAACTCCGCCTGCTCAGTCTCCAGACGGCTCTGTTCCATTTCAAGCTGTTTTTCCGCCTGTTTAATCTGTCCGTAAAGCTGTTCGAGATATCGTTTATCCCGTGCAACCTTCAGGCATTCCATCCGTTTTCTCTGGTCGTCCTTTGCCGCACGCTTCCCATTGCGCGTCTGCTCCAGCTTTTCCAGCGTCTCGGCATCATTTTTTACAAACTCTTCTCCAGTCACGCAGATATCCGCCAGAAGCTTCTCCATATTCGTCTGCTCCTGATACAGACTCATAAATGACGCGACTTTATCCCGCAGCACCTCGATCAGCTCCGCCTGATGGTCATAGCTTGTAATATCCTTTTTCTTCTTAGCAAGGATCGTAAGCTGCTCCTTGATATCCATGAGCATCTTCGCCATTGTGTCAGAATCCTCGCCGTCACGCATCGTCTTTACTGCATACGCTTTCTCGATGATGCCCTCGATCAGCAGATCCTCCACGACCTTTCGCGTCGTCTTATAATTCGTCTCGAAGTAGGTACGCACATGCCCCTCGGTCTTATTGATTCCTCGGATGATCTCCCACTGGCTCTCATGCAGACCATATCCGCTGATAAACCGCTGGTATTCACCCTTCCGGTCAAAGATGCAGACCTTCAGTGACATATCACGATGTTCTAACTCTTTCAGATAATTCCGCAATCCCTGAAACGTGATGCGCTCTTTGTCCTTCGACAACGGCAGATTGATAATATCATTTTTATTGTACTCCCGGTAGAAAATACAGTAATTGAAATACTCAATCGCTGCCACATCCTTCTTCGCCGTCTCGCCCTCAACATCCTTCGCTTTGCGCGCGCAAAATCCCGTCGTCATATAGCGATAGCCTTCCTTGCGATCCTGCTCATCCAACTTCCATTCGACGAGAGAATGGATGGTTGTATTTCCATTTCCGGTACGAAACAGCTTTTCAATCGGCTGTTTCTCATCGAGTGTACAGTTTGGAATCATGTTCTGCATCAAAAGCAGCATCAGCACACTCTTTCCACCACCATTTGCCAGATCGTACAAAGTGTTCTTTCCATACATCCGCATGGTAAAATCATCGTAGTACTGCGTTCCAAAATTATATTTTACATTGTTGACACGAATACGGTTGATACTAGGCATTTGTCTCTCCTCCCAGTACTTTGTAGATTTTTCCTTTGTACTCCTCGAAATAGTTCTCCACGATCGCATGAAAACGGTCAGTTGGATAATAGCGGTCTTCCACCGCGATAAATAATTTCTGTTCCTGTAAGAAATTAAACGTCAGTTTCACATATCCGGTACGGGACGCACGGCTGGCACGGTTCTTGTCCTTCTCATCTGAAGTCACAAGTGGAAGCTCATCCCACAAAAGCGCCAGTGACTTGAAACTGTCCGCTTCCACATCACTCATGGAATACACAGACAGATCCTTTGTAATTGACGCAAGATACGTTGTTACCTGCTCTAAAATATCTTCGAGCCGCACATATTCCTTCACCTGATACGATGCGGAATCCTGATAGAACAGTAACAGGAAATTGTACATGATAAAATATACCATATACAGCTCCCGGTTTAACCGTAGCCCAAGCAGACGCTTCATATCATCGTTTGTATATCCAAACACGCGGTTTCCCTCACCGGCAGTCAGATAGACCGCATCCTGATATTCATATAAATTCAAATTCAGTTTTTTCATCATCTTGGTTACAATGTCGTACACAGCAGCATTTGCATAAAATTCTTCATACAGATCCCGTGTGTCCGGATTGCTTCTGGAGATTTCCTGCCCGGTAATCAACGCGGCATATACATCCAATGCTTTTTCCAGATTTCGCTGTTCCATTACTCGGCTGCCTCCCTTTCAAAATTCATATCCGTTACCACAAACGGCTCGACGGCTTCTATATCCTGCATCTGTGGTTTGATCTCTACCTCATCCGTTCCAAATGTGATTGTGAATCGAATATCTCGAATGCGTTCCTTTTCTTCCTCTGTCAGATGTTCGACGACCATCTCTTCTAACATCGTTTCCTGCTTCTCGAGCATTTCATCAACCCGATACGACCGCTTCCCGGATAAATGTACCAGGAACGCATAGTAATCGCGGTTTGTATAGATTTCCTCGCCAAATTTTATTTCAAGGATTCCATTGTATTCCTTCAAGGTAACACGATTCCACTTCTTCAACTGATCGCAGAGCTCGTAGAACAGGTGGGCGAAGTTTCGTCCGATCTTCTCCTCCAGAATCTCGTCCTCATACTTGAAATCTGGTGTCAGTTCCCGCTTTTCAATCTTCTCTGTCTCCTGCTTCTCATCACTTCGAAGCGTCAGGATATTGTCGATGTTCCGCATCGTGAAATACTTATCCATCCGCGGCGCAAACAGCGGTTCCAGCACATGTGCCAGCAGATCCGGCTGATCCAGCTTCATGATCGTATTTAACGCCTGCTTAAAATCAAAGACTGGTCTTAATTTCCGTAATTTCGCCCGGTTGATGATCTGATCGGACAACTGTGACAGCTCGGTTGTCTCACCGATCAGGCGGCTATGATTGTAGATTGTTTTCTTTAACTCTGTCTCCAACTGGCTGATCTCCGAGAGTGCCTTCGAATGCAGGGTCGGTGAACCTCCATCGGTATCGCGTTCAAACTCTGCCTTTTCAATCGCCTTATCGACCAGCGCCTTGTTCTTCACAAATAATTTCTGCTCTTCGGTAAACCACTTTGCCGTCGTGTCCATGAAATGTTCATACGCCTTTGCACCCTCGAACACATCCACTCCAAGCAGCTTTACGACCTGCTCCTTCTGCTCAATCAGCGAGATCACCTGACTGTTGATCCGACGAACCACATCGATACCGCCCTTGAAGTTGTTCGCATTGATCATCTTCTCAAGCAACAACTGGGATACATTGATCTTGCTCTCGTCTTTGATTTCCTTCGTATCCAGATAGAACTCAATGCCCTCTGGCGTAATCGTATAATAAACCGTCCCCTGCGCGATATGACTGTCAATCAGCTTCACGCGTGCGACCTTGTTTTCCCGCACTTCCGGATCATAGAAATGAAACTCAAACGCCCGCCCGTCATTTTTAATCTTATCAAAAATATAGGAGATCAGTTCGCGCAGCTCTACCAGTTCCTCTTCCAGCTTGAAATCCCGCGTCAGAAGTTCCCGCAGGAAATCCTCATATTCTTCATACGTGACGTCCTTTTCGTGGAAATTGTTTTCATTGATGAAAAACCGCAAGGACGCCATCGTGATATATCCCATATCTAAAAACGCATACTTACCTTCCTTGTACTGTGTAAAAGTCGTCTCATTCAACACGAAAAACGGATAGTACTTTTTCAGATTCTGCATCCGCGCACTATGTTCTGCAATTATATCGTTGATCATTACGTGTTTTAAAGCCATGCGTTTTCTCCTGGTTCGGCAGTAGTTTACATAAATGGGCATACTGCCGCATAATTATAATAATTATAATACATGCAGACACAGGAAACAAGAGAAATACAGAAGAAAAACGTTGAAAAAAGTCGCCCTACATGATGTAGAGCGACTCGCATCTAGTCTTTTTTAAAGAAGTTACTTATTAAGCCTTACCAACAGATCCGAAAAGTTCCATCTTCTCTTTTACTGTTGCCTTGATAGCTTCTGCACCAGGTGCAAGGAGCTTACGTGGATCAAATCCCTTACCCTCGAGATCCTTACCAGCTTCAATGTACTTTCTTGTAGCTTCCTGGAATGAAAGCTGACACTCTGTATTTACGTTGATCTTAGATACACCAAGTGTAATTGCCTTCTTGATCATATCAGCAGGAATACCTGTACCACCGTGAAGTACGAGAGGCATAATGCCTGTCTTCTGCTGGATAGCATCCAATGTCTCGAAAGAAAGTCCCTTCCAGTTTGCCGGATACTTACCATGGATATTACCGATACCTGCAGCAAGCATGTCTACGCCAAGATCAGCGATTGTCTTACATTCTTCAGGATCTGCACACTCACCCATACCTACAACGCCGTCTTCTTCTCCACCGATAGAACCAACTTCACACTCGATAGAAAGACCAAGCTGATGAGCTACGTTTACGAGCTCTGTAGACTTAGCAAGGTTCTCTTCGAATGGATAGTGAGAACCATCAAACATGATAGATGTGAAACCAGCCTTGATACACTTATAACATCCTTCGTATGTTCCATGATCCAAATGAAGTGCTACTGGAACTGTGATTCCAAGTTCCTCGTCCATAGCCTTAACCATAGCTGCAACTGTCTTGAATCCTGTCATATACTTTCCGGCACCCTCAGATACACCAAGGATAACTGGGGAGTTGAGCTCCTGTGCTGTTAAAAGAATTGACTTTGTCCACTCAAGGTTATTGATGTTGAACTGACCAACTGCATAATGACCAGCTTTAGCCTTTTTCAACATTTCTGTAGCTGAAACTAACATTTGTAATTCCTCCATTTTTCTTTAATTTTATCCTAGATAAGCATATTATACTATACTATCCGAAAAAATAAAAGACTATTGCTTACAATAATCTAAAAATTTCTCTTTGATTTCTTCCCGGTCTTTTCCCATAACCAGAGAAAGCTCACTGTATAAGCCCTCCTCGGCGAGCTTCATATACCGTTCATCAGTTACCGTCACTTTCTTGCCATGTGACTCACGCTCTTCTTTCCGAATCAGAAGTGCCTTGATTACCTTGACACACTGGCGCAGATCACAGCTTTTCATTGCCTTTTTGTAACTGTCATCCCGCATCCGCTCACTCTCTACCTGCAATGGTTCGATTTCCTTGACCTCTTCCATCAAAGCTGCCGCCTCATCGGCTGTGATCACACTCCGAAGCACAACCCGGCTATTGTCTGTCGGGCAAAACAACCGACTGTCCCTTGTCTTTTCCGGCACTAACACATAATACAATTTGTCTTCATCAATTCCCGCTATATCCGGATGTGTGATCTCCTCCACCCGGCATATACCATTGCTTCCATATACGATATAATCGCCTACATGAAACACTCTCTCGCCTCCATCTTTCTATTAAACCCTCTTATATTCTACCTATTTATAATATCACTTTTGCAGGCAAATCGTAAGTCGGTTTTTCTGAATCTCCAGATTTTCAGCACTTTTGCAAAGATAGTTTCCTATTTTTTTGTGTTTTTTCACAATAGTATGCTACAAATTTTACAATTTTTGAAAATTATGTTGAATTTTCAGTTAAAATGTCGATAATGAAATTATAAGGTTCGTGGTTTGTTTTATGGAACAAGGGGGAATTTTCTTTGCGAAAAAATATAGGATTGCTAATCAATGATTTGAATACTCCATTTACATCAGAGGCAGTCAAAGGTGCCGAGCTTGGCGCACGTGCCATTGATGCAAATATGTATATCTTTCCGGGTATGTATCTTGATAATACCCTTATTTCTGATGACCATTTACAGTACGAATATCAGTATAATACCCTGTTCCAGTTTGCAAATGATAATCACCTGGATATTTTATATATTATGATGGGACTGATCGGTTGTCGTATTGATCTTGACGCCCGCCGCAGATTCCTTGCACAATTTCTTGGAATTCCGGTTGTCATCCTCTACACCGATATGCCAGGGTATCCATCTATGATTTTTGATAATCAGGGCGCCTTCATGCAGGGCATCCGGCATCTGATCGTCGATCACGGTGCGAAGAACATCGGTTACGTCAGCGGTCCAAAGACCAATATTGACGCGATGGAACGTCTGAATGCCTATCGCAAGGTTCTGGAAGAACAGAATATTCCATATAACGAAAACTATGTTGTCTATGGCAATTTCGAGGATAGTAGTGAAAAGCTGATCGGAGCTTTCGTCTCAACCCATCCGGAATTAGATGCCGTCGTATTTGCAAATGATGAAATGGCAAAAGGCGGATATCGTGTATTTGCCAAGCTTGGACTGAAGGTCGGCAAGGACATCTTAGCAATCGGCTTTGATAATGCGCCTTACGCGTCCACATTAAATCCACCTCTCACAACCGTCGAGGCAAACGCAGCTGAGCTTGCATACAAGGCAATCCTCCATATGGCGGATTTCTTAGATGAGAATACAGCACCTGTCGCACAGCGTGTTGCAACCCATTATATTCACCGCTGCTCCTGTGGCTGTGCGAACTACGATTATGATTCTCTGGCAGCAAAACTGCAATTGGTTGGACTTCTCGACGAGAAGAAACGTCCAGAGATTCTGAAACATATTATGAACTATCTGTTCAGCACTTACGCTGACACAAACATCATCCTCCAGTTAAAGGATGACCTGTCCGTATTTTTCCGTCTGATCTGCGATCTGACAACGTCAAACGATATTGCAGCAGATCGAATGGATGTCCAGACATTGTTCACACAGATTATCGAACAGCCGATTTTCTCCTATACTTCGGTAGAGCTTTTTGTGAATCTGCTGTTCTCCTTACAATTTGTATTGGAGCGTCAGATTGAAGATCCAGAGAAGCGGATTACGTTCGTCGATGTCTTTTCATCGATGTATCAGCAGCTTTCCATCTCCAACTTCCGTACCTACCAGAAGCAGTACGGCAGTATGGCACAGATCACACATCTGGTGGATGAAATCAGCGCAAACCTGTCACAATCCAGACTGATGGATCTTCCATTTGAATCCATCCTGAAAAATATGAGTGCGATTGGTATCCACTCTTCGTTCTTATATACGTTCAAACAGCCGATCAATCATCCACACGACACAGTATTCCGCAAACCGGATTCGCTGTTGTTACGTGCCTATACGATTGAAAACCAGTCCTTTGGTGTACCGAAGAACGAACAGCTTGTAACAATTAACAGCATTTTCAACAACACAAAGATGCAGCAGGATAAACGGAGAACTTACATCCTTGCACCGCTGTTCTCACAGGAACAGTTGCTTGGTCTGATTGTCTGTGATACGGAGATTGATTATTTCAATATGGTTCCATCCCTTGGCATCCATATTTCTGCCGCGTTAAAGACGATGCTTTTGTTAGAACAGCAGAAAGAAATCAGTGAACATCTGCAGCAAAACTTAGAGCAGATGTCCAAGCATAATCTGATCTTAAAGGAGATCTCCAAGACCGATCAGCTGACCGGCTTATACAACCGCTGGGGATTCTTAGACTACGTCAAGACGATCATTGAGAATCCGATGAACCAGAACCGAGAGGTACTTGTTCTCTATGCAGACATGGACAACCTGAAGATGATCAACGATAAATACGGGCACGACGAAGGTGATTTTGCCCTCCGGGAAATCGGTATGATTTTAAAAGAAGCATTCCGAAATACCGATGTTATCTCCCGCTTCGGCGGAGACGAGTTTGTAGCTTTCGCACTGCTTGGTATTCCAAACTACGAAAAGATCATGAAGCATCGTATCGCAGAAATCACAGAACGCCATAATCAGATGGTTCAAAAACCATACCGGATTGAGATGAGTATCGGTATCTGTGAAGTTGCCTGTACAAAAGATCTGGATATCGAAGAGGTGTTGGAACAGGCAGATAAAAAACTGTACATCGAAAAGAAAGCGAAGAAAGAAAAGCAAAAAAAGTAGAGCCAACCGCTCTACTTTTTCTTTATTCCTCTACAAATCCACGGAAGCCTTTTTCCACAACACGTCTTGGAATCATCACCATATGTCCACAAGTCTGGCACTTCAACCGGAAATCCATGCCAACACGCTGGATCTCCCATGTATTTCCACCACACGGATGCGGCTTCTTCATTCGAATGATCTGTCCAATCTGAAAATCCATTTATTATAACCTCTTTCCTATGTTACATCGATCATCCCCAACAGTATTAACACTATACAGAAACATAACCGCCCGTATTCTCATGTATTATCGCAGGATGATCTGCACCATCTCTTCCGCATTCTCTGCAAGATATCTGCAATCACAGGCTTCAAACTCTTCTTTACTGCCATATCCAAACAGTACACCGATCGTCTCGATTCCAAATGCTCTGGCACCGATTACATCGAACTCCCGGTCACCAACCATAATGATATCGTCCATCGAAGGTTTTCCCTGATCTGCCGCAATCCCGGCAAGCAGATACTCAATCACCGCTGCCTTTGTATCTCTTGATTTGTCAAAGGTACTGCCTGCAATGATATCAAAATATCCATCCAACTTCAGATGTTCCAGAATCTGTTTTGCATAAAGCTCCGGCTTCGACGTTGCCACATACAGATGACAACCACGCTCCTGAAGCGTCTGAAATGCAGCTTCCATCCCCGGCATAATACCATTTTGGTAGATACCCTTCGTGCTGTAATATTCCCGGTAATACAACACCGCCTGTTCTGCCTCTTCTTCCGAGAGTCCATGAAATTCCCGGAACGAATCCCGAAGTGGGGGGCCAATGTAAGGATACAACGTCGTCCGATCTTCTACTGTAATTCCAAACTTCGAAAGCGCATACAACACGCCATTGATGATACCCTCTTCCGGTTCCGTGATCGTCCCATCAAGGTCAAAAAATACATACTTATACATATCAGTTCTTCAGGTACAGAATGATGCTCTTTCGTGTGATAATACCGATAAAACAATCCCGGTCATCGACCACGCAGAGGAAATTCCGATCCAGAATCCTTTCCATAATCTCATCTTTTTCCACAGTATTTAATACCTTCGCGCCCTCGTCCTTGTTGACGATATCTGCTACCTTGTACTTCGCAAGGTTTTCACGTCCATGCGCCATAACCGCGCGAAGGAAATCGCCCTCACTCGCAATTCCGACATACCGTCCCTGATTGTCCACAACCGGAATCGCCGTATAAGTCGTACCAAGCAAAAATGCAACTGCCTGATCCAATGTATCATTTGCGTTTAAATACGTCAGCGTATGCTTCGGAATCAAAATACTAAATATATTCATATGTAACCTCCTGGCTCAAAATAAGCTGCTGATTGATTCAAACCAGCAGCCTATACATAAGTCTCAATTTGCTTACAGCTGCTCTGCCATCTCCAGAAGCAGTCTCTCTGTCTTCTTCCATCCAAGGCAAGGATCTGTGATTGACTTACCATAGCATCCTCCACCGATTGGCTGATTTCCATCCTCGATATAACTTTCCACCATCACGCCCTTGACCAGATGCTTTACCTCATCGCTATGTCTTCTGCTATGTAAAATCTCATTGACGATACGTGGCTGCTCATCCCACTTCTTACCGGAGTTGTTGTGATTTGCATCCACAATACATGCAGGATTCACAAGCTTATACTTGCCATACGCCTCTGCAAGGTACTTCAGATCCTCATAATGATAATTTGGAATCGAACGTCCGCTCTTGCTCAAAGATCCACGCAGAATACAGTGTGCCAATGGGTTTCCATCGGTCTTTGCCTCATAACCGGAGAACAGGAATGTATGTTTTGCCTGTGCCGCCACACAGGAATTGAGCATGACAGCGAAATCACCGCTTGTCGGATTCTTCATTCCAACCGGAACGTCAATACCGCTCGATGTCAGACGATGTGCCTGATTCTCCACACTTCTTGCACCGATTGCCACATAAGATAAAATATCCTCGAGATATGGCCAGTTATCCGTATACAGCATCTCATCGGCTGCAGTCAGTCCTGTCTCACGGATTGCTTTGATGTGCATCTTTCGGATTGCCTTCACACCCTCGATGAAATCCGGCTTATCCTCCGGATTCGGCTGATGCAGCATGCCCTTATATCCGGAACCATTTGTACGTGGTTTGTTAGTGTAGATTCTAGGAATTACAAAAACCTTATCCTTGATCTTCTCTGCAACAGCTGCCAGTCTGCAGAGATAATCAAGTACGGAATTCTCATAATCTGCGGAGCAAGGACCGATGATCGCAATAAACTTATCAGACTCACCGGTAAATATCTTCTTGATCTCAGCATCTCTTTTTGCTTTGATCTCCTGTAACTCTTTGTCCATCGGATGCGCTGCGCGAATCTCTTCCGGCGTTGGAACCGCCTTTACCATATGTAAACCCATTTCTTTTTCCTCCAAATATTACTTATGCGTCTTTGTCAATATTCGTAAATACATATCTGAGCTGCTTTATTGCATACACAGCCTGACTTGCACACACAGACACAATTTATATTATAACATACTTACTCAATAGACTTCAATGATTCCGCCATATCTATTTTATCAATTTTCCGGCGCATCACCAGATCCACAATAATCAGGAATGCCAGTACAATCAGAACGCTATACAGATAACTGATATTCATGATTCTCGTTGCAAATGCCACCATATCGACCTGAATCTGGGACATAACAAACCGATGCAGCAAACAGCCAAGTGGAAGTCCGACAACGATTCCCATCAGCGTCAGTATGAAATTCTCCCGAAAAACATACGATCCTGTCTCTCGCGGATAAAAACCAAGTACCTTGATTGTTGCAATCTCCCGCACACGCTCCGTAATATTGATATTGCTTAAGTTGAATAACACGATAAATGCAAGCGCACCCGCACTGCCAATTACAAGTCCGACAACCGCATCCATCATCTTCATCATATTCTCCACACGGTCTTTGATGTCTGCAACAACTGAGACGCTCATCACATTGGAGAGTGCAGATAATTTCCCGCCTGCCTCATAAGCGGTACTGTCTGTATCGACATGCAAATACATTGTATTTGCCTCGCATGCTTTGTCAAAATACTGCTCATAGCATTCCGGTGTGATATATGCGTAGTGCCATACATAGTTTTCGAAGATTCCCGATACGGTCAGCGTCACATCTCCCGCATCCGTATCATGCAAGGTAATCGGATCGCCAACCGTCACATCCGCAATCTCCGCAATCTTCTTTGACAACATCACCTCACCGTTTCCCGGATAAGTGCCATTGCTGGTTGTCATGTCAAACTTCACAAAGCTTTCTAAATCTTCCGGCTCTGCAGCAATCAGATACACTGTTTTAATTGCAGAAGCTGCATGATATTCTACCGTGCTTTTGAGGATTGCTGTGGAATCCTCAAAGCCATCACCGACAGCATCCTCCACCTCCTGCTGTATATCCTCGTTATATGTGCCATTCAAGGTTACTTCCATATCGTAAGTATCGATATCACCATACTGAAACTCGGCCAGATTTGATACTGAATCCTTCACTCCAAGCCCCGTCAGGACAAGCGCCGTGCATCCGGCGATACCAAGCAGCATCATGAACATACGCTTCTTGAATCGGAATACATTTCGTGCGGTTACCTTATGTAAGAACTTCATCGGCTTCCAGATAAATGGAATCCGCTCCAGTAAGATACGTTTTCCTGCTGCCGGAGCCTTCGGCCGGATCAGCTCTGCCGGCATACACCGAAGTTCATTGATGCAGGCAAGGAATGCCGTTCCCATTGAGCAAAGCAGCGACACGATCAGGCAGATTACCAGAAGTCCTGGTGAAAAATAAAAGTCAATGCCTGTTCCGAAGTCATACAACATCTTATACGCCTCAGATATTACATATGGGAACAGATAGCTTCCTCCGAAAAATCCGATCACGCAGCCAAGGAACGCCGAGCTTCCGGAATAAATCAGATACTTCGCCATAATGCGTCCATTCGTATAACCAAGTGCCCGGTATGTTCCGATCTGTCCACGCTCATCATCCACCATACGTGTCATCGTCGTCGAACAGACAAGTGCCGCAATCAGGAAGAAGAAAATCGGGAATACCTTTGCTACGCCATCGACGATGTTCGTATCATTGTCATAGCACATATAACCGACATTCGTCGAACGATCCAGCACATACGTCTTTACATCTCCAAATGCTTTCTTCGCCGCCTGTTCTCCATATTCCTGTACGAGTGCATCCTGTTGTTCCTGCGTAAGAGGCTGTAACTGTTCCATCTGGGCTATCTGCTCCTGTGTGAGCGTTCCGCTCTGCGCATCCTGCATCATCGCCTGTAATTCTTGCTGTTGCTTTTCAACCACGTCCTCCACAAGTGTCCTGCCCAGATCTGTCACAAGCCGGTCATACCGATCATCGGTAACCGCCTTCAATGCAGTCTCCATATCCGGTGTGACATCATCGATAAAATCATCATACGCATCCGTATAGATATCATAGGAATCCTGACTTTGTACATAGATTTCCTTATATGCATCAAAGGAAAATCCGCCTTCCGGAATAAAGATAAATGCACTGATCCGTCCATTTCCAAGATCCGTCGTTCCACGTTCGATATTGATATAGATTGGCGAATTCACCGTACCGACAACTTTGTATTTCTTGTGTGCAAATGCATCTTTTGTATCCTGCGTGTTGCTGTCCGCAATCTCAATTTCCTGTCCGATGATATCCTGTCCCTTGAACTGATATGCATCCACCACACATTCATCGTCTGCTTCCGGCATACGACCATCCCGCAGTTCCAGTGTATTCACATGCTCCGTAATGGACTGTGCGCGCAACACCTTCTCCTTACCATCCGCATCTTCATAGATCATATCCTCGTAGTAAGAGCCATCTGCCGCCAGCACATGCTCCTGCTTCCGCATTTCCTCTACCGCATCTGCATCAAATCCAATCGAAGAAAGCAGCCGGAAATCATAGAAGTTATGCTCTCGCAAATACTTATTTCCGGTTTCCACCATGCCCGGCTTTGTCACCTTCAGTCCGGAGAAAAATCCAACGCCCAGCGCAATGATTGCAAGAATTGCCAGGTACCGTCCCATACTCTGTCCAATTGTTCTACGTATATTTTTTCTATATGCCCGCATCTTCTATCACCACTCAATTTCTTCTACCGGTACAATCTGTTCATTCATCTTCACCGAAGCAATCTTACCACTCTTTACTTTAATGATCCGGTCTGCCATAGCCGTAAGTGCCTGATTGTGGGTGATGATCACAACGGTCATGCCACGCTTCCGGCTGCAATCCTGCAGCAGCTTTAAAATTGCCTTTCCCGTCTCATAATCGAGAGCACCGGTCGGTTCATCACAGAGCAGAAGCTTCGGATTCTTTGCGAGTGCGCGTGCGATTGCCACACGCTGCTGTTCTCCACCGGATAGCTGTGCCGGGAAGTTATTCATACGTTCTTCCAATCCGACATGGGCAAGCACCTCCGATGGATTCATCGGATCCTTGGACAACTGAGACGCGATCTCGACATTCTCCAGTGCAGTCAGGTTCGGGATCAGATTATAAAACTGAAATACGAATCCGATATCCCGCCGTCTGTACGTCGCGAGCTGTTTCTTGTTGTAATCCGAAACCGCTGTGCCATCCAGATACACCTCTCCTTCAGTCAGGCGATCCATACCGCCAAGGATATTGAGCAGGGTGGTCTTACCTGCCCCCGACTGTCCTACGATGACACAGATCTCACCCTTCCCGATCTCAAAGGATGCATCCTTTAAGGCTTCAACACTGACATCACCGGTCTTATAGGTTTTGCTTACGTTCTTAAACTCTACATAACTCATTTGCGTGTTCCTTTCTAATTTATCTGTGATAATTGCAAAATAATTCGATATACCCGAGTATAACATACTGTTTCCCTGCGATATATCAATTTCACGAAGCATATAATGTATTGCAACCAAGAAATACTAAATGTTCCAATCTACAATCTCTCATGCTTCCGCAGCCGCTGCCAATTCGCCATCCTTGGCTCTATTTATGGAACATCAAGTATTTCTAAGTTGCAAACATATCATATGCTTCATGAAATTATATATTGAAGGTGAACAATCATGTTATATCTCAGGCATATCCAATTATATTTTGCAATTATCTATAACTAATATTACTTCCTCCAGCTCGCGATTCTTAACAATACTTCCTTGTCAAGTGGATATGGACAAAGCGCAAGCTTCGCTTTATTTTCTACTACAATATCAACGACCTGACGGATGTTTTCTTCCGGCAGGATGCCGCAGTCGCTCACAACCTGAAAGAAATCTGCAAACTCGTCCACAGAAGTAAATCCAATTGTCGACAACAGATATTCCTGATCTGCCACATCTGCTTCACGGATATATCCCGGCAGGAAATATCCGATTGCAATGCCATGCGGCACGCCAAGTTCATACGTGATCGCATAGCTTAAGCTATGCGGAATCGTCGTTCCTGTCTGTGCAATCGCCATACCTGCGAGTGTCGATGCCAACAGGAAATTGCTGTAATCCTCGTCTGTCATCTCCCTCATACCAAGCAGGGCATCCTTGCTTCTCGCCCATACCTTTAGGCCCTGATCAACGAACATCCGGCTGTAATCCGTCGCGGTCGTATTCAGATAACTCTCAATCATATGTCCAAGCGCATCAATCGCGGTCTGTCCAATGACTTTCTTCGATGCGGTCTTCAGATATTTCGGATCTGCCAATGCAAGCACCGGAAATACACGGTGTGGCAGCGATGCCTTTGTCCGCTTCGCATGGACGGTAAGCACTGCGACACCAGTCACCTCTGAGCCGGTTCCACAGGTCGTCGGAATCGTTACAACTGGGAGCGCCTTTGTATGCGCGACATTCTCATACAGATAATCCGCATCCTTCTCCGGGTTGGCAAGCATAATCGCAATCGCCTTTGCCGCATCCATTGGCGAACCGCCGCCAATCGCAATCACGAAATCAACACCATTTCTTTTTCCAAACTCGGTCGCTTTCATGACCGTTTCCACAGATGGATTTTCCTCGATCTCATCATACTGCACATGCTTCTTCCCATATGCATCGAGTGCTGCTTCCACATCTGCGAGTGCCCCATTCGCACGCGCAGAATACTTTCCTGTCACAATGAGCGCACAGCTTCCGTAACCTGCCAGCTCCTCCGCATGTGTTTTTACTGCATCTATCTCCTGATATACTTTTGTTGGTATATAATATTTCATATTCTGTCTCCAATCATCTGTCTTATTCCGAAGTCTCCTCGCAGCGCAGACTTCTAATAATATGTTATAATGGATATCCATATTTTTCAAGCTTAGCTTTGTGAATTGTTTGTGTTTTGCGCAACCAAAAAGACATGACATACATTTTGATGTGTATATCATGTCTTTGTTTTTACTCAAACAATCTCATCAATACATCATAGACTTCCTTCGCCACCGCCAGTTTGTACATTAACCTGCTTGGTTGCTGTGGAATCTCGACAACATAGGACCTAACAGTACCTTTCAGGCTTATCGCAAAATAAACTTGTCCCGGTACCGATGCATCTGCATTGTCTGGATCTGTATTTCCCATTGTTCCGGTGACTCCGATTCCGATGTCCGCACCATACATATTCGCGCAGGCGGTCGCCATGGCTTCCGCTGTCTCCTTCGAATACACCGTATACTTATGAATCACCTCTGCGGACACACCCTGCATGATCTTCGTCTCATTGCTATATGTAATGCTTGCTCCTTTAAAAATCGCAGATGCACCCTCCGTATCCGTGATCAGCGATGCGATTTGTCCGGCAGTCGCACTCTCCATTGTTGTAATCGATATGTTCCGCTCGATCAACTGCTCTGTGAGATTCCGATAATCCTGCCGGATATCCTTCTCCACATATTTTTTCTTGACTGGACGAACCTTCGGTTCTTTCTTCTTGTCTGTTTTTTCCTTTTTTGCATTCTCCTGCTTCTCTGTGTCTGGATTCTGCAAGAGTTTTGCTTCCTCACAGTATGGGCAGATTTTATATCTGTCTCCGTTATAAAAATGACCATTTTCACATTTTCTGATATTCATAATTTTAACCTCGATTATGTTATTCATTTGAAAATTATCTTTATTATAACGTAAGTGCAGGAAAATAACCAGATGGATATTTCATCTAAACTCTCTTTGCTCCACATATCATACAGACATTTGCGAATTCCGAATTTAATCCATTACACATCGCGCATCTCCATGTAGACGCTGCCAGAACGTTTGTCTCCTGAAGATCTGACATATCCATCATGCCATCTCCCATAAGAACGCTTGTCTCACCAGCTTTCATTGAAGCGACATCCTGCATATTGCTCTCTGCTAATATTGGCATCTTCTGTGGAGCAAATGCCACAGAATGTCGTGCCCGCATCTTAGCCCGAATATCCTCCATATTTAAATTCGTACCTGTGCGCTGTTCTTCCGAAAAAGCAAGATCGATATCATTAATCTGATCCGTCTTTTTTTGATCCTGTACAGGCAAAGTGTTCCACCAGGAAAACCCATCTCTGCACAACTCAATCAACATGTATACAGAACCACCTATTTGGATTTTATCCTTATGATTCAAATAACAGCTTTCCGTTGCACGCACATCGTTTACACTAATTTCTCCAGTTGAGCTTTCCAAGTTCAAAACGATTTTCTGCTGCATTATATCAAACGACAGTGTGCAATGATGCTCTGGCAAAACATATGCGTCTCCCTGTATGCAAATCGTATTTTCTGCACTACTTCCAATAAAATTGTCACAGGTAAATATCGGATATTGCTTCCCGTATTCCAATCCGGATACTGCCACCAGCCATCCTACCGGAAGTAAATTCTGTACATGCGACTGCTGTACAACTGGTTGCTGCACAACCGGCTGCTGTTTTTGAGGAACCATATCCTCGTTCTGATATAAAAGTTCACCGATCATACCTGCATCGGTTGGGATATATGCAACCGTATCACCCGCTGTTGCATTTCTTCCATATGCAATTGTTTCCGGCATATTTTCATCAATCTGATAACCCTGTACCGGTTTTGCCTCCTCATCTTGAGGAATATTTTTTGCCGGCTCCGCCTCCTTGCAATGGGGACATGTTTGATATTTGTCCCCATTGTAAAAATGTCCTCGCTCACACTTTTTGATATTCATGTCTATGCATTCCTCTTTTTATCTACCTTGTAAACAGATGTTTTCTCTTGTCAAAATATGATTTGTTCAGCACTACATAAAATGCTGTTACTGCCACAATTATACCACAGCTAATCAAAATCGCACCTATTACATCATCACTCATCGCATTTCCGCCATTCTCGATCCACGCATATGTATTTTCTTCAATAAATACAAGCTGCATCATAATTGCATTATACAGACATAAACATGCTGCAATCATAAAATTGACCAGATAATAGTTTCTTGGACCGCTAGTTTTAAACTCTGCCAACTCATTTCGCACTACTATACAGATAACTGCTGTAGTTATTGCCAAAATTCCCAAAATTACATACTGTATTATAATAGAATCAATGCTATCCGAATAGCTGTCAAACAAACCATCTGTCCATTCCCAATATTGCATATTCGGTTTTGAATCCTGCATATCTGAAACAGTAGAAAATGCCATAAATGCAAGCATTCCACATATAAATGCAGAAAAAAACTGCTGAAAATAAATGACGAACTTATACCATGCCATCGGCTGTTGCGGCATATAATTTCCATACACAGCATTCGCATTTGCATCTGCATAAACCGGTTGCTGATATGGTTGTACATATGGCTGTTGTGCGACTACCTTGTCACCTACCGATATCTCAATCCGACTTCCGTCCTGGAAAGATCGTGCCAGTACTATGCTGTCTCCCATGTTCAATTTTGCCCGCTTCGTCCTGCTTCCATTTACATAGATTCCATTTGTACTGTTCATGTCTTCTATATAATACTGCATTCCCTCACGATATATCACACCATGCACACGCGACACAAAATCATAATTAAAGACAATATCATTATCCGGCTGCCGTCCAAAGCTTACCACTTCTTTTTGAAAAGCTTCAATATTATATTTCCTCTGATTTCCATTTGGATCAACTACTATAATATCCATATTCGTCTCCTCTCCGTGTCTCCTGCCTAAACTTTTCTCAGTCTTCGCAATACAAGACCAGACGCAACAGAAAATCCTACGATAAACAATAGCAGGATTCCCCACACTGTCAGTATATGCTGCAGATTATGTGTAAAAAAGTCCTCTGCCTTATGTACAATTTCAAATCCCTGATCCTGCATCTTCAACTTCAGATCATTCAGATTTGCAGTTGAACCATATCCTTCCATCGACCATCGGCACACTGTCAAATACGATACAACTTCCGTAGCATCCTCCAGATTAAAGATGACGCCCGAAAACAGAATCTGCGGCATAAGCAGAATTGGAGCCACTGTCATCGCCCGATCCGCATTTGAGAACAGCGACGACACAAACAGTCCCATAGCCGCCGCTGCCATAGCCGTTCCCCACGTCGTCATACAATATTCCAGATATGCAGGCATGCAGATTCCCTCCCCGGGATATTTCAACAAAACAGTAAATGTTGTCACAATCAATAATGTCTGAATCAGACATAAAAGTCCCAACACTACCACTTTACTGAGAATATAACTGCACAGATTTAATCCTGTCATATATTCCCGCTTCAATATATTGCGTTCCTTACAAATCTCCTGAATGGAACTTAAGATTCCAATCCAGAAACCACAACACGAAAGCGCAAACAGCAGACTCTTTGTAACCTCATACTGTTCAAATTCCTTTCCATTTGCGACAAGTGTGATCAGATACGCCAGTAACGGGGCCTGTAACAATAGCAATAACATACGTTGCCTGTCGTTTAGCATCAGTTTTATATATCGTGCACTCAAAACACCAAATTGTCTGACAAATCCCTTTTTCGACGTTTTTTTGATTTTCTCACTATCAGAACTACCCCCTGATGTATTCTGCACATTCACCTTTTCAGCATACCGACTTTGCCAGAAACCAGCATGCTTACTAATCATTTCATATACATCTACAATATCTTCTGTCTGGAAAAACGCCAATGCCTCCTGATAGGTTCCGCTAAAACACAGCTTTCCGCCAGTTCCCATAAACACAATTTTATCATACATATCCAGATTCAGAGTACTGTGTGTAACCAGAATAACTGTCTTACCAGAAACCGTCATTCCCTTCAATGTACGAATCAGACTCCGCTCCGTTCCAGGATCCAGCCCTGAAGCTGGTTCATCCAGGAAGAACAGCTTTGGATCGGTCAGTAACTCCACAGCGATACTTGCCCGCTTACGTTGTCCACCAGAAAGATTTCGTACAAACGTGTCCTTGCGTTCTGTCAGTTCCACTGTATCAATCACTTTATCCACGATTGCATGCAGTTCCTCTTCCTTTACATCCTTTGGCAATCGAAGTTTTGCAGAATAATATAGCATGGACTCCACAGTCAGATTATCGTACACAATATCCTGCTGCGGAACATAGCCAATAATATGCTTCAGCATATCAAAATTCTGATACAACCCAACTTCATTTACAAGTACCTCACCTGCTGTCGGTTTACTATAGCCACTGATACAGTTCATCAATGTTGATTTTCCGGCACCAGAACCACCGATAATCGCAACAAGTTCTCCCGGTGCAATCCTCAGGTTCACATGATCACAAATAGTAATATCCTTATGTTTTCCAACACGTTTCTGCACGTTCTTAACCTGTACAGAAATTCCATTTCTTGCACAGACATAAGAAAGTGTCCCATTTGCATAAATGATTCTCGTATGAGATATCAAAATAAAGTCTTTATCCCGAAGCTTTACCTTATCATGTATTTTCTTCCCATTAACATACACACCATTTGTGCTGTTTAAATCTCGAAGAATAAAGTCTGATCCGTATCTCATCACTTCCGCATGTTTATGCGAAATACTCACATGTTTCAGACAGATATCATTCGTTTCATCTCGTCCCAAAGTAATACGTTCTTTCGATGCAAGTTGTGAAAGATCATATTTTACCCATTTTTGTTCCTGTTTTTGAACCGAAAAGACAAACAATACCCCTTTTGCTGCGTCCTTTTTCTGCGCAATAATCCGGATGTAATCCCCGTCTGTCACATGCACGCGCTTTGCACGTTTTCCATGATATAACAGCCCGTTTGTACTGTTCATATCTTCGATATAGCATTTTCCATCCTGCATATAAATACATCCATGGATACGTGATGCATACTCCGAAGTCAGCACAATATCACAATCTGACTGCCTTCCAAAACTGATTACATCCTTCCCTACGCTTGCAAGCTGCACCTCATAGCTGGGCCTTTCTCCATCAAATACAGTTACACATAGGTTCTGATAAAATCCACTACTCATTTACCTTACCCAAGTCCTCCCAGGCAAATACCTCTCCGCAGAACGGAACAAAATATAATTCGGTATTTCCAATTGCAATCTTGTCATATGCATTCAGACTTGTAACATTTAATACAACTTCATCATTCACATAAAACAATTCCTTGGACTCTCCCGGCTGTGCCAGGAATACACGTTTCTTTGGCTCATACAAAATGATTGCATGCTTTTCTCTGGATACGCTCATGTCGCCAGACAAAACAACATCCATATCTGCGCCTCGACCAATAAAGTTTCTTCCAGACTTCAACGTAAAGCTCTTACCTGCATCTTCACCATTCAAACAAACCAGCCAGCCAACAACCGGTTCTACATTGCTGTCCAGAGAAGAATGTCTCTGTGTCTTTTGATCATCCTCATCCGGGTCATCCCAGCCGGAAGTTGTATCCTGTGAATGATCCTTCAGCCAGCCCTCCAGACTTCCTGCTTTTGTTGCGCCATTGTTTGGTGTTGTCGGAATGCTCTGCTCACTCATCAATGAGATTCCCATATTTCCTGCATTTCCATCATAAGCGACTGTACTGCCAAGCGTTGCTCCCTGATTATCAGGAACCGTATACCCAACCGTTGCATCTGACGCTCCATATGCAACTGTACTTGCCATACTGTCATCAACCCCGCTTGCACCTGCACAATGTGGACAGGTTGCGTACTTATCCACATCATAAAAATGTCCATTGCTACATCTCTTTAAATTCATCCTTTTATCCTCCTAATAATTTATGATATCATCCTAGTGTCTGCTATATTGCAGCAGCACCAGCGATGTATTATCCTGATTTTTTCGTGTGCGCATCATAACTACATCTGTCAATCTGCGTGCTGCACGATTCATATCCGGTTCCTCAAGCTGAATAATCTGCATGATATCCTTATCTGGCAATCGCTTATATAATCCATCACTGCAAAGCAAAACAATATCATTTTCCTGCAGTATAAATGGTTCGTTGTTAATATCCATCAGAGATACATTTCCCATACCCAGATAACTGATCAACGCCTCTGCCTGATCTTCTTCTGCGATATATTGCTCCTTTGTGATCTGCCCTTTTTTCAGTTTCTCATCCAGACTCAACCGGTAATTATGTTCCCGGTTTACTGCAAGGATCTCATTGTCACGCAGTATGTATATTTTGCTGTCACCTACCGACAGAAAATACATTTTATTATTTTCAATCACAACCGCAACGACAGTCGTTCCTCCATTCAGCGGTCTTCCATCTTCATTTTTCAGATTATTGACTGCCTGATCCATCTTCTTCGCTTCTTTTTGAAAGAACTCGCGCATATCTGTGATCGTCGTGTTGTAATAATCATCAATCAGAATAGTTGCCGCTGTCTGACTTGCGAGTTCACCACCATTCATACCTCCCATACCATCACAGACAACTGCAATCGCACGATTTCCATCTACCGCTCCAAACACGGTATCCTGTTGATTTTTCCTCGTTCCTAAAATACTGGATATCCCCATATTTATATGCAACGCATTCGAAGCCTCCAATAAGCTGTCAATATCTACATCTCTCTCAAAACGAACGGTTGTCACATCTCTCTGCTTTCTAGCCTCTTCTGTCATACCTTTTCACCTACCTTAAATCCACTGCTATTACTGCCAAGCATAATCAGTTGCCCTGGTTTTATCATTACCGGCTGACCATGTGGAAGTTTTTGTCCATTGATATATAATCCATTTGATGACTGATCTAACACTAAAAATCTTCTTCCCTTTGCATCATATATCACTTCACAATGCTTTTTGCTTATATGTGGATCGCCCTCAACCACAATATCGCAAAACTGTGCAACTCTCCCTATTGTGATTCCCTTGTTGTCCGGAAGATCGTACTTTACTTCTGCTTTTCCTACCTGAAGAATCTGTATATATCTTTTCGTAGCGGATGGCTGAGGTTCCGGGACTTTATGCACATACTTTGTCAGCCATGCCTTCTGATCCTTCGGAATATTTTGATCATCTGCCAACCCCAGGCATTTCAAAAATGTACTTACCGTCTGTATACGTTCTGTGTACTTAATCATAAGTGCTTTATCTATCGTATCGGAGACAAATGCCGGATATCCGAATTCCTTTAATTTCTGATAGGCCTTTCCCTTTGTACGATCCAGTGCATCCGGTATCTTCTTGGCTGTCATCATATAATAAATTGTACACGCCAGAGAATATACATCGGTATATGTACCCTGCTTTCCATGCAATGAGTATTGTTCCAGCGGTGCAAACCCTGGTTTTAAAACTACAGACAATTTCTGATTAGCGTCCTGTGAAAGCGTCTTGGCATTTCCAAAATCAATCAGCTTTACCTCTCCATTTCCTGTCACAATAATGTTGTCCGGGCTTATATCTCTGTGAAAAAAATTGTGCTGATGCACGATAACCAATGCATGTCCCAGCTTCCTCACTGTGTCCATCACAACATCATATGGAAGACCATTTCCGGACATCTTCACAAGCTTACGCAAGGTCACCCCTTCCAGATATTCCATAACAAAGTAGCACGTTCCGTTTTCCATGAAAAAGTCATATACCGAAACTACTTCCTTGACTGGATTCAGACTTTGAAGGATCTCCGCTTCTTCTAAAAAGCGTTCCTTACTGTGCTCAAACGTTTCCTGCTTATCGGTTGAAACAACCGCTACGTTCATTCCATCCATCGTTCTCGTTACGATTCCCTGTGGAAACAGTTCCTTCACAGCGCAATTTCGTTTTGCTTCCATATCATACGCCACATATGTAATTCCAAATCCTCCGACGCCAAGTGTATGCTGGATTATGTATTTTCCATTCAGACACAGCTGACTTTTTAATTCGACTGTTGAATCTGTCATATCTCCTACCACCTTACAACGATATCCAACGATCCTGCCGTGATACGATCGTTTTTCTCCAATCTTCGTTTATGTGTCATCTTCACACCATTCAACATAGTTCCATTGGTTGTATCCAAATCCTGAATATAAAAACTCTCTCCATCATATTCGATTGCAAAATGCTGTCTGGACATCATAACATCATCAATAAAAATGTCACACAGATCCGAACGTCCAATGATAATGCTTCCCTGCACACCAGCATCTACTTTCTTTATCATTTTCCCATTCGAATACAAATACAAACTAATTGGCTGTCCACTTTTTTGCTGTTCCAGAATGATATGCTGCTTCACATCTGTATTTTCTGCAAAAACAGCCTTATCATCTACAACTACAATTCCCTTATTTTTCTTAATCACATGGAAAACAACCAGCAATATTACAACCAGTATAATTAAAAATATTACCAGAAAAATCCACCAGAATTGCTTGAAAAAGCTTTCCTTTTCCACCTGTTTTTCCGGTGCATCTGTAAGGCTCACATGGTAATCACCTGCAAGTGCATTTCCCTGCAAATCCGTTATACCGGAAAAATAAATACAATAATCCCCCTTATAAATCGTGTCATTCATGGTAAGTCGATATGTACAATCTGTATGAGCTCCCGTCTCCGACACGCTGATACACTGCAGCCTTGTTGCCTGTCTCCCACTTGACGAACTGTCAGTTGCCACGCCGTCTTCCACGATTCTGTACGCCTCCACAGAATCTGCCCTAAGGACAAACTCGCTGAATTTGATATCAATGCTATTATCTCCAGAACGGACAACGGAAACGACCTGTGGTGGCTCCAAATCCGGCTGTGCCTTATTAAATACAACCGACTTTTCTGCATAATTCCAGATTTCCTGACTATCCTCCAGAATAAGTTTCAGACCGATCGTATAACCTATGCCCTCCTGTGCATCTGTATTGGTAAAGGTTGCAATCCATGCATCCTGTAACTCATTGATTTTCGTTTCCACGCTGTTTGAAAAATCATTGTCCTCAACGTAAATACCTTCGCCACTGCTTGATGCTGCAATTCCTTCCAAGGCATTCCCATTCGTTGCCTGCGCATTTTTGTTCATAAACGCATAAACCGGGATATTGGCATCCTTCAATGCACTTTTCACTTCTTCACTTGTCTTTCCGGTGTTCGAATCATTCTCACCATCCGACAGCACAAAAATAATATCTCTGCCGGTAAAACTGTCTCCTTCTATACTCTGATTTTTCGTCTGAATCTGTTTTACCAGATTCACAATACCATCATTCAAATAGGTTCTTTCATCATTTGCAGACAATGCATCCAGTTTTTCTTTTATTTCCGCTGTCTGATCTGCTGTTGCATCTACAATTACAGGTGTTAATGTATCGGACGCATTTCCAACCGTATAAAGAGTGAGTGTATCTGCTTCTTCCATCTTCAGAGCCAGTCCATTGATTGCATCAATCAGTTCTGCAAAATATCCCTTCACAGATCCTGATGTATCCAATAACACATAATAATGGATTCCATATCCAGTCTTTTTCCACTGAGACAGTTCGGATGCCGTCCATTCGTTTCCATTGAACTGCATGCTGACGTTATGTGGATCGGTTGCCTGAAGTGCTCCGTTTTTTCCGTTATAATAAAATATCATCCAAATCGTAGGAAGATTTCCCTGTACCTGCTCTACCCGGTTTTCTGAATCCGCTTCCATATGGATCTGTGTATAGTCTTTATATGGATCTGCTTCCGTTGTTTCCTGCTCACTGGTTACTTCCTGCGTGCTACCTGTCCCCTGCTGCACTGCCTGTGTCGTCGTTTCTGTTTTCTTCTCTGTCGTCTGTTCTGTGCTTTTTTCTGTCGTAGTCTTTTCGGTAGTTGTCCCTGGCGAAGAAGGCGTCGCTACCTCCACTCCACTCGTCTTCGCTTTTACACTCTGACTACTCCCATACGTCATCGTCGAAGTGATAAGCAGGCACAGTAGTGATGCAAATAAAACCAGTTTTTTCCATATATTTTTCATTCTTCTTCCTCCCATGTATGTCCTTCCCTGCAATATGCTATAAATTCAAATATGCTGTCTCCTATATATAATCGATCTCCGCTTCGTAATACCCGTTGTTTCTCTAATAATTCCTGATTCACATATGTAAGCGTTCCCTTCCCCGGAACTATATAAAAATGATTGGATTTCCCATCATATACAACCGAGCAATGCGTATCCCGTGAAATGCTTCTGTCTTCCGAAAAAATAACATCCATATCCATACTTCGCCCAAGCCTGTTGAATCCGTGGTGTAGTCGATAATCTCGTCCTTTTTCCGGACCTTTCACGCATACCAGCCACCCGGTCACATAATCGTTTCCCCGTACCGGCGAGTAATACCCGATTGTCCTTCCATAATCATTGGCTTCTATCTTTTCTTTTTCCTGTCTGCAAATATATTCTTCCAATTCTGAAAGCTTTTCTGCCTGTACTGCAACCGTTTTCTGCTCCTGCATGATATTTGTATTCTTCTGTATCTGCTGTTTCCGCTGTTCGCAATACGGGCATTTGTCATATTTCACATTATCGTAAAAATGCAACCCTTTCTCACATCGTATAATTCCCATACCCCCGGATTTCCTCACTTTCCCTAAAACCACCATATGGGACTGCCTGACCCAGACAATCCCATGTGGTAATATGAAATTTATTTTAAGGTAATTGTAAATGTCACCTTTCTTCCATCAATCGTTGTTGTATATGATACACTTGTCTTCTCACCGGCTTCTGCCTGCAACTGTGACAATGTATTTACAAGTTCCGTTGGTTCCTGTCCTCCTTCAATCTCTTCAGACTCAGCTGTGGTGTTTGCCGGATTCTCCTGTGCAGACTGTGCACAGTTTCCTGCATATTGTGTCAAAACTCCTGAAACTGCCTGTGCTGGATTGGTATCCATGAGCTGCTCCACTGTCTGCGATGGATTTGTTCCAACCTGTGTAGATGTTGGAGCAACATAAGTATCTGCGACCGAAACACTGTCTAATACCGGAATATCTGATGCTGTATAAGTAACTCCATTTTGAATGTATGTGTTATTGGAAATATAGTTATTCGTAATCGTTGTGTAATTGTTTTCTACATTAATGTTTGTATCGATCACAATATTGGTATCTCCTGTTGTGTCGTCTGGAGTTGTATCATTCTGTGCCGGTTCCTGCACTTCTGTCGTTGTATCCTCTGGCTGTCCATCTGTGGATGTTGCATCCTCCGGATCCCATTCATTACCAGTGTTATAATCCGGCGCCTCTGAGATTGTCGGATTATTTGCGATATCTCCTGCTACAGATCCACTCACAACATTTTCAGGCTCTGGTACTACAATATCTTTGATAATATATTCACACACATTGTTACATTTATCATATGCTAAAAGCTTTACATCGTAACTACCCCGTGTGTTGTCGTGATCTGCGATTTTAACTTCATATTCCCATTTGTCGCCACCGACATTAGTTGCAAAATTCTTTCCATCCTCATACCATTTTTCCGGAATGGATAATTCATTTCCATTTGTATATGCAAGACATCCGACGTGCTGAACGCCTGTCAGAGCATCACTTGCCTCAAACCGAAGCTTAAACCCTTCTGTTGTGATCTCACGAATCTCCACTACAGAGATTGAAGGGGCTGTCTTATCCATCGTAACCTGTACGGTATGGCAATCAGATATATTTCCACTTGAATCATATGCGTAGATATGTGTGTTATAAACACCCTCTTCATTACCATGATCTGCAATATTCACTGTGTATGTATATACGCCATTGTCAGACTGTGTAACAGTATCCCAACGAATATCATCCTGTCCATTCTTTTCGGTCCATGTTGGGAACTGTACCTTTGCAACTGATACATCATCTGTAGCAGTACATTGTACTGTATAAGTATTTGCTGTCTGCTCCGTCACCTTCACATCTGTGATTGTCGGTTTGGTTGTATCGGATGGTCTGTAATTAACAGCTCCGAATCCTCTCATATAAGAGGAAGTGTACAGATTGTAAGACGTCTGTTTTACGCAATCGCCTGCGTTTCCCTCTATGCAATGTACATATCCACGATCTACATATTCCACCATTCCTACATGGCTGTTGCCACTTCCGAAAATAACGATATCACCAGGGTTTGGTACATAGGAACCACCAGATGGATAATACAATCCTGCATTTTTAAACCACTGTGCAATCGTTGGAACCCATCCGGTTCTTGGATATGCATTCGAATCCACACCGCTGCTCTGAAGTACCCACCATACAAAATATGCACACCATGGCTGACCATTTCCAACTCCTAGGTCTCTTGCATACTTCGTGAAATTACCGGAACCACTGTTCGCTGTGTAATCATCCAGATTCGCATTGGATGCCTTCTCATGATATCCAACCTGCGATCTTGCAAGTGCTACTACATCTTCTCTCTGTCCAGCCTTTGAAACCATTGTTCCAAAACCACCAGTTGCCATAATCGTCACTGTCAGACACGCTGCCAGACATTTGCTGATAAATCTTTTTAATCCTTTTTTCTTCATATGAATGACCTCCCTCATATTGGTTCTTGTTTCGTGTTGAGATCATCATACCGCGAATTGTAATTTTTTGATCCTTCTGGTAAGTTTTGACAGGTTTGCTGTAATTTTTGTATTATCCAAGACAAATTATATTGTCTTCACTTCCTATAAACAGCTGGCTTCCTGTCGGAAGCTCTGTATTCTGGCGTTTTTTCAGCATATATTTACGATCAACGAGAATACCATTTGTAGACAGATCATTTACAATATACGTTTTCTTTTTTCCATCATAACAAATAGAACAATGTACACGACTTACCATATCGCCACTTAGAACAACATCACATTGCGATGCATCCCTTCCAAGCAGCACACGTTGTTCCGGCTTGAGCCGAATGATTTTGCCTATCAAATATCCTTTTATTCCGATAATCGCCCCGGCATCATCCTGATTCATCGCCAGGCTTCTCGTCACTGTAATTCTTGAATTTGGCATTTTCTTTCTCCTTATTTTTTGCTTCTGTCAAAAATGTCTCTGATTTCCTGATAATAACGTCTACTGATTGGTACAGCATATGTTCCACAATTTACCCGTTCACGCGTCATGCTACATATATCCGCTTTACGAACCATAAAACTCTGATGAGTCCGAATAAATCCCCGTTCACCCAAAACGACTTCAATCTCTGCCATTTTTGCATAAAATGGCACGTCTTCTTTTTCTAAGTGTAGCAATAGCAACCGTCCACTGCTTTCAACGTAATGAATAGCATTAATAGGAATTCTTCGGGCCTTTCCCTTTGAAATTACATTCAGGCACTCCTCAGAAGCATTCAATTCATCTACATATCTCCGCACTTCTCGACTCATATCTTTACCCGCTTGTTCCTTTAAAACATAGGAAAAAGCTTTATATATATACCCCTGATATACATATTGTGTAGACCGTGTAATGAAAATAATATCCACATCTACCTTATTTGTACGAATATATTCTGCAACCTGCATGCCATTAACAGGCTCCATCATAATATCCAACAAAAGCAATTCACAATCAAACTGCCCCTGTTCTATTGACTCAATAACTTTATCTCCCGATGTAAAGATTGTAATTTCAATTTCTTCATAATCAAAAAGAGCCTTTCCAACAGTTTCACGGATTAAATCTCTGTCATGTTGCGAATCATCACAAATGCCAATTCTTAACATGTGTTTATCTCCTTATACACTGGTATTCCTTCTAATATTTATAAACCGTTCTTGTTTCTACATCGCATATTTTTCCACCTTTTGTTACCTTTGTTTTACTCCAATCTGACCATCCAGATACCTTTTCATAGTAATAAGTAACCGTCTTTGTTCGATATACATAATATTTTGTTGTAGTACTTTGCTTTTCTCTCCATCGCTGAAGCATACGATCGCGGGTTGCCGGTCCCACGGATTTGTCCTGTGTCAAGCCTTCCCAACTTTGGAACACACCTACATAGTACATTTCAACGCCACCATACACACCATCCATATATTCGTAATTGTATCCCAGCATATATTCTGCGATAAATTTTTCAACCCATCTACAATCATCACCGGATGTTGCTTGTGTCAACGTTCTTGATGGTATAGGATATGGATTTCCTGGATTGTCAGGCATATTCGTCTCTGTACGGCTTTCTTTTACCTCTGTGTACTCATTTGCCTGTGGCGGAGACGTCGTTTCAGAACTCCAGTTGCTCCAATTATCCTGTGTTTTTACCAGACTCCAACCATCAAGTTTCTCTGATGATGTCTTTTCCTCTTTGGATTTATATCGATATTCCGTATAGGTTTCGTTGTTACAAACAACAAAATTAACAACTGTTTCCTTTGCAACTTTTGTATCTGGCTCTATCCCTTGTGAAAGCACCGTTCCATTTGTGGCGCCCTCTTTATGTTGATATGTAACTGCTCCTGCTGAAAGCTTTTTATCGCTAAGGCTCTTTCTTGCCTCTGCTTCTGTTTTTCCTACCAGATTTGGGACCTTAATCTTTCCTGCTTCCGGATCTGGCTGCGGTGGAGCTTCCGTCGTTGTAACCGGATTCACTACTTCTTCCTCCTGCTTTGCCTCTGTTGTAGTTACCTGCGTCGTGGTCTTTCCAGAAGAATCTGAAGGTTTATTATCCGTTGATGCTGTTGTTTTTTCAGTTGTACTATTTTCAGTTGTGCTGTTCTCAGTTGTCACATTTGCTTGTGTTGTCGTTGGATCATAGGCAATTACTGCATTCGGATTTCCCAAACTTATATAAATAACCACAGTTGTTCCAACCTGAACTTCTGTTCCTGCTGCAACACTCTGACGAATAACATGGTCTTTCTGTACAGAATCGCTTTCCTCATTCTGAGTCTGCACCTCTAGTCCCTGTGCCTGCAGCAATGCAATTGCCTCTGATTTACTCTTATATTGGACATCCGGTACATGTACCATCGCATCCTCTTGCTTTCCAAGGCTGATAACCACACCTACTTTCGAGCCCTCAGCTACCTCTGTGTCCGCTTCGGGATTCTGAGATATGACGCATCCTTTTGGAACTGTGTTGCTATAATCCGTTCCAGATTTATACAAATACAATTTTGCTTCCTTTACCTTACTCTGTGCATCAGACCATTTGTCTTTTACAAGATTTGGAACCTTTGTATTGTTGTTCGTGTCATATCCATCAACACCCTTTGACAGATAAATCGTTATCTTATCACCAATTTTAACCTCTGTTCCTTCTTCCACATCTTGTTTTGCAACATAACCAGGAGCAATTTCGCTTTTCACATCTTCAAAAGTTATTGCACTCTCATCCCATCCCATATCCAAAAGCAGTTTCAACACTTCATCTTTGGATAATCCGACGATATCTGGCATATATCCCTTCTCATATCCAGCACTTACTACCAGTTCCATTACCGTTTTTTCCTGTACAACTGTTCCAGATGGAATATTCTGCTGTAACACCATATCCTCTGCAATCTCATCAGAATGCTGCTTATCGGTAATCTGTGTGATCAGATTGGCATCACCAACCGTCTTTTCTGCCTCTGCCAGAGCAATGTTTACTACTTCCGGTGCATATACATATCCATTTTCCAACTGTCCCCGGTTCGAGTGGAACAAATCAGCAAACTTAATAACGCCCGTCACCAGCAATACAATAAATACACACACTGCAGCGGCCGCCACGCCCGACGTAATTTTCAACCAAATTGGCCATTTACCAATATCCATCTTCTTTAAATGGATCTTGTTCCGCTTGACATCCCGATCACTGAACAAATCCGCTTCCAGATCATCTGCCGTCTGTGTACGATCCTCGATGCGGATATTCAAAGCGTTCATAATCGCATTCTCTTTGTTCTTCGGGATCTTAACTCCCAGTTTGGATGGTGGAAGCAATGTATCTTTGTTGCGGCGTTCCATCGCATCTTCCGGTGTCACACCTGTGATCATCTTATACAACGTTGCCGCACAGGCATACACATCTGTCCATGTTCCCTGATCCCCACGGCTCCGATACTGTTCTTCCGGTGCATACCCTGGCTTTACAAGCACAGACAAGCTACGACTATGCGTTGTTGTTGCAAATCGTGCCGCACCAAAATCAATGATCTTCACATCACCAGCCTTCGAGATCATGATATTATCCGGAGAAATATCCCGGTGTAAAATCCCCTCTTTGTGCACTTCTTTTAACGCCCCTATCACTGGCATCATAATATTCAGTGCTTCATCAACCGAAATCTTACCTTCCCGTTCCAGTTTTTCTTTCAACGTCTCTCCATCAATATATTCCATAATGATATACGCCGTATGATTCGCCTGAAAACTATCGTGGATGTCCACGATTCCCGGCGTATGTTTGAATTTCGCAAGCCGTCTTGCTTCCTCAACAAACTTTATGATTCCACTTGCAAACTGTTCTTCTTTCTCTCCTGAGAAAACTGTCACATCCGGAGATCCCATAGCTCTGGTTGAAAATTCTCCCGGCAAATACTCCTTGATTGCAATCTTCTGGTTTAATACCGGATCATAGCCAATATAAGTCACACCGAATCCACCATTTCCAATTACCTTGCCTACAATGTATCGTCCCTCGATCACAGTACCCGGTATCAAATGATATGCTTCTTTCGGTGCTGTTCCATCCACGTAACCACAATGTGGACAAACATCATATTTATCATTGTAGGTTTCCATACAACCCATACATAACTTATCAGCCATATTGATATCTCCCTTTATTTTTGTTCCTCACACCATTCGTCAATGGTTTTTGTTCGCTTTCGCACAACCTGCTTCCACAAATCCTCCGTCAGTGTTTCAAGCTTTTTTTCATTCTCCGGATAAAATTTCAGATTATCTAAATATCCATCAATCAAACTTAGCTTACTGTTGTTATCCACATATACTCTGTATGCATCTTTCTGCAATGGTATTGCATGTCGATGCACCAGATGATAGGTCTTCTGCGGTCCCTCCTCCAGCATGTACCGAAGCCAGACTCTGGCAGCCGCAATCTCATCTTTACTGGCACTTCCACTGATGCTGTACGCATCCGTGAATCGGCCACACAAGGTATTTGACTGAATCGGCCGCATCTCATACAATCCAACTACATTTTTATTAAATGTCTGCAATTCCCGCACAGATGCCAGATAATAGGAAACCGTTCCATTCGCAAACCCATCCATCGCCTTTTCACTATTTTCAAGTTTTATATTGCTTTTCGTATGTTTCACTACATCCTGTATCAGTTCCTTTGCGGCATTATCCATAGCCAGACCATTTTCATAATGATAACTGCCTCCCAAAGTGTTGATCAGCATATCTGCATATGCAGAATCCATATAATACTGCGATTCCTGTATGTCTGATATTCGACTCAGTTCAAAAGAAGATGCATCTACCGTATCCGACCGGCGCACATACACGACCGGAATGTTGAACCCAAGTGGAACCTCTTTTTCCTCTATCAACTTCTTTTTATATGATTTCAGGAAGTAATAATCCGACAGGTTATCCATGCTGTTATAAACTGGTTTTACAGATGCAGCCGACTTCTGTATCTCTTCTGATGCATACTCCGCCTGATATACTGTTGGCATCGTTCCATCTGCCTTTGCCTGTTCCAGTCTGTCAGCATATTGTTCCTCTGGAATTGCTTCTACGGAAACTGTTACGGCAGCCTGATCACTTTGGAACATATCCGACATATCCTCCATCATTTGTTTCGCTGAATCCGCATCCTCATCGCCGGAATATGCAACCCAGACTGTGATCGTCGCCGGATTCAGAACTGGATCCTTGCTGTCATAAATACGCCATGCCGCGAACCCTCCGACTGCCAGCAAAAGAACCGCGACTGCTATCGTAAACACACGTCTTCTCTTTCTTTTTTTCAGCTCTGTTTTATCGTCAACAACCTTTTTTTCTTTTAAAAGTGCTTTCTGAAACTCACCAATATTCTGAAACCGCAGCGCCTCATTGACTGCCATTCCACGCATAATCGTATCGCTGATATAATCCGGTATTGACGGATCTAATTCTTTCGGAGCAACAACCGTATCCTCTATCTTTCGATTTGTACTCTCGTCTGGCATCACACCGGTTATGCAGTAATACAACATCGCGGACAGCGCATATATATCCGTCCATGGTCCCTGCTTACTCTTTGTCTGATACTGTTCCGGTGGTGCAAATCCCGGTTTCAAAATAATCGAGCGCGTCACTTCTTTCTCTGTATCTGATAATCGTGCAGCTCCAAAATCCAGAACCTTAACTTTGTTTCCCTCACACAAAAATACATTATCCGGACTGATATCCCGGTGCAGGATCGATGCATCGTGAATCTCCTGCAATGCTTCTGAAACAGCGAATGCAATCTCTAACGCTGTTTCCATATCCAGCTTGCCGCCTTCCTGTTTCATAAATTCCTTTACGGAAATTCCATCAAGAAATTCCATGACTATATATGCCGTATTATTTGCTTCAAAGTGATTTTCAACATGGACAATATTTTTACTTTTTTCAAATATTGCCATCTTACGTGCTTCCTCCAGGAAGCGCTCCAAATTGGAATAAAACTCTTCCTGATGTCTGCCTCCATACACAATCAGATTTGGATCTCCCGGCACACGCTGTACCATACCTGCCGGATAATATTCCTTGATTGCTACAACCATCTCTAACGTTGTATCCCATGCTTTATATGTAATTCCAAATCCACCCGCTCCGAGCGTGGTTCCGATGATATAACGATTTTGCAATATCGTTCCCGGATACAGATATGTTATCTCCTTCGGAGGAGTCCCCTCTCTATATCCACAAAAAGGGCAAGCAAAATGATTCTGCTCCTGTCCTTCCGGTATTCCAAATTCTTTCATACAATTCAGACATCTTCTCTTCATAGTTCATCCCTCGTATCTATTTTCCAAGCCGGAATATATCTCCATCTTTACCCAATTGAATCATCGTTCCGGCAGGTATTTCTGTCGGTTGATTTTTCTGCATTGCCTTCCCGGATATATAGGTTCCATTGCTGGAATAATCGGTTACCACATATGTGTTATTCGCCGGATTATAGGCAATCTTACAATGCCTGCGGCTCACCTTGTCCTTATTGAGAACCAACTGACACGCAGCTGGATCACGACCAATAACAATTCCATTTCCCACTGCTGCCTCTGCACCCGCATACTCTCCTTTGATTCCATATATCATTGCAGATACAGCCTGTGCAACGTCTCCCGCTGACGGCAATTCTACTTTTCCCCGAACAGACTCCAGAATCAATCCGACCAAAGATGCAATAAACACTGCACCCATCATGCCAACCAGAAGCCAGAATCCTATCTGTACCGAATGCTGCAATAATTGTCTGCAGAACCTTCCAATATATGAAAGGACGGTTTCCTTTACAAAGCTGCCGAGCAAATATTCATATACACCGGTATCATTAAACAGACTTTTTTCTATTGCCTCGACCAATGCATTCTTTGCAATACCCGGAACTGATATATACAATGTAAGCGACGCTGCGATTGAAACCGCAGACAGTGTCATCCCTGCAATATATTTTGCTTTTTTCTTTAACACCCATGCAATTACAATCACCGCAACTGCTGTTATCCACGCAACAAGTAACATACTTACAACCAGTCTCTTCAAACCGGAAATGTAGTTGTATGTCTGATCCGTCGGAATGTCTATGACATCCTTCAATAATTTCACACCTGATCTGGATGGCAGCAAATCTCCGGAACCACCATCTTCAAATGCAGAATCCAGTTGTGCAATTCCATCAAAGGTTGTATCAAATGCCTGTTTGACTTCCGTTGTTCCAATCCGGAAATATGGAAGAAACATCGTAATTACTGCCATCAACGAAAACACTGTTATAAGAATGCTAAAGCATATATTTCTCTTATTCATACCTTTTTACCCCTCTTTATTTATTCTCCGGCTCTACCCATACCGCAATCGCCGAATTGTTGTCCATATCCGATCCTTTTCCGTTCTCGTTCACTATCTCAACCATGCGATCAAGCCACATATCTACCGTATCCGCCTTCTTCAGACACTGCATCATCTCTTTTTCCGTGATCTGCTCCCAGAATCCATCCGAACAAAGTAAAAAAGCCTGTGCCTTGTTTAAATCTATCCCTTCTGAGATATCATACGCATGTCCATTCATCCACGGACTTCCCACAACCCGAAGCAACCGGCTCCGATCCTCATGTCCACGAATATCCTTTTCTTTGATTTCTCCAGTGCTGACAAGCATTTGTGGAACACTATGATCCAACGTCCGCGTAACCATCTTATTTTTCTTAAAATAATATAATCTAGAATCTCCTATATGTCCCCAATAAGCACGATTTCCCGAAATCAGCAGCAGCACCATCGTTGTCTTCATATCTGCATATTCGCGTGTCTCCTTCTGTGACATCGTGATAATATCCTGCGCACAGTCAAAGCATTGTGCCAGAAATTCTTTTTCATTTTTCCCCTGAAAATACTCCCCATGGAACATTTCCGAAGAAGTTGTCACAGCCAGATTTGATGCACATTCTCCATGTCCATGTCCACCCAGACCATCTGCCAGTATGAACAGATAGTTTCCGTCCTTTTCCTGCTCGCCGACACTATCTTCGTTCACTTCCCGATTTCCTATGTCCGAATATATTTTGTATGTAATCATCTGAAACCTCCTTTATTGTTCGACTTGCATTCATATTACCAGACGAATTTTTCAAGTTATCATCATTGCAAATTTTATGTCTTTTCTTGTCAATTTTGACAATCTTAATCGATCAGACTGCCCCGATATATGCCAAGCTCCGCATCGTATTCTTCCACATAAATATGTTCTGACTCATCTAGTGCCGACACTATCGTATTTGTTGGTCTTGGCTGCATATAGCCACTTTCTGTCGATCCCGCATATGTACTTAATGCTGTAAACTCCATATCTTTTACAAACGCATCTACCTGCTCCATGAATTCCTCTGACGATACTTCCGTTTCTCCAATTGTACAAACAACGTCATAAGATCCGCCTTCCATATATGAATTTACTTCTCCACTGTCATTCCATTCCATTACCTTTACAGGATTTAACTCTCCATTATCGCCTTCATCAAAACGATAAAACACGGAAATTGATCCATATCCACCATAAGTTTCTGCTATTGCATATAATTGTCCATCTCCTCTTTTTTTGAATACGCAATAACGTGTTCCCCCTTCTACAAATATATCCAAATTCTCCAAAAAACAAATTTGTTCTTCTCTCCCAGCTCTAATTGTATAGATATTTAAATCTCCTCCTCTGGTCTCAGGATTTTCTGTCATAAATATCAATTCCGGTTGCTCATCACCTGTAACATCCATATAACAAATGGATGCATATCCATATCCACTAGCTCCATACTCTGTATACGCAGATATTTTATCCGCCTCTCTTTCCAACACATCTATATATGGCTGATATTCCGCTGTCAAACTGCTATTTCCCTGCATAACCTGCTCTTCATTCTCATTGCAAAGTAAAACCATTGGGAGCTTACCACCATAATTATTCATAAGATATAAATTCATCCACGACCGTTCTTCCTCTGAGAAGCTGTCCAAAGGTCTTCCCGGAAGATAAAATAAAATTCGACCTGCATTTTCGAGTCCGTACGCTTCACTATACATGTATCGCATTTCATCCTTTATCTCTTCCGTTCCCGGTTCATTTACATACTCTATCGATTCTATCGTCGTTGCATAGGTGTAATCATCCACCTTTTCTAACTGTCCAAACCGTCCGGAGAATTCACTAAAATAGATTGATCCACTTGGATATCCTTCTCCGGTATCTCCCATCTCGCTATCATGAAACATACCTGAGAAATTCCCATCTGCATCAATGGACAAATCTGTCTCCCATGCACCTGCTCCACTTGAAAAAATAAATGTTGTATGCTGCAATTTCCCATAGGAAAATCCAATATCTTCAGGTATTTCTTCTGCTTCTTCTGTTGTCGTTTCCGCCTCTGTCGTTGATGCAGTTGTAGGTTCTTCGGACTCCGTTTCCGCCTCAGCTTCTGTTGAAGCATCCGTCGGTGTTGCAGTATCCTTTTTTGACGAATCTCTGTGCTTTGCATATACGATCAATGAAACTATACACGCCACCAGCAATACACATACCACACTCAGAATCACAACCAGCTTCTTTTTAGACTTGATCTTACCTGTTTTTGCCTGTTCTGCTTCTCCAATATTTATGCTTATGCTCTCTTCTCCATCTTTTCTCTGTATGCAAATACAATCGCCCTCTTTAATCACATATTGCTGGTCAATATAGGTTCCATTTACAAGCAAGCCATTCGTACTGTCCAGATCCTGTACATACCATGTTCCGTCTTCCATAAAAAATACGCCATGTATCCGAGATACAAAATTCCAATCAAGTACAATATCATTGTCCGGCTGCCTGCCAAAGCTTACAACTTCTTTATTGAATTGTTCCAGATTATAACTACCAATTTTCTGACTGCCATAATAAATCACTATTGATTTCATATCAAATGTTACTCCACTGTTTAAAAACTAATTTTTATTCAACTACTTCAATAGCAAACTGCACGCCTGCCATTGCGTTAATTACATATTTCCCAAGTGCAAGATTCGATGTATCATAATAAAAATATCCCTCTGGTGCCTCTTGGTAATCAGCCTTATACTTATCTCCCAACAAAAAACATTTCTTATCTACAGAAACTGTTTTTACTACCTGCTCGTAATTCTTATAATATGTTACTTCAATATTCGTTGGCTCTGAATAATACAAAAATTTGTATGTAGGCCATCCATCTCCAATTTCTACATAATCTGCTATCCTATTTGCATCCTCATCATTAATTTTAAATATCTTATTCGTCGTAATAAAACATTTGCCGTAGTATAAGGATGAATTAAAACTGCTCTTGTGAAACTCTACTGTACCATCATCATATGTAACGAATTCCTGCGGAACAGAATATCCTTCACTATTAATAATTGATATGGATTTAAATCCATGCATACCATCAAATCCAACAATTTTGTCACCGACATGCACCTGGGCATATTCAAAATTTTCTCCCACAAACCTGATTTTTAACGATACCATGTTCTCATCAAAGCATTCGCTGTTTGTCATTGGATAATAACAGTCATTATGTTCCACGAAAAAATGCTGGTCTTGATCCTTAGCCGCCTCCGAATAACTCAACCCGCCTACACTATTTTCTACTGGGAAATCTGTTTCCGAAACCGCATTCTGTACGGCTTCTGTTGTAACCGTTTCTTCTGTTGTTTCTTCCGTTGTTTCTTCTACTTCTTCCATCGTAGTTTCCGCCTCGGTTGTTGTCACAGTTGTTGGTTCCTCTGTTTCCGTTGCTTCCTCTGTCTCCGTTGAAGCATCCGTTGGTGTCGCCGTTTCCTTCTTTGACGAATCTCTGTGTGTTGCGTAAATAATCAACGAAACTATAAGTGCTGCCAGCAGTACACATATCACACTCAAAATAATAACCAGCTTCTTAGGAGATCTGGCCTTATCCAGCTTCGCTTGCTCTGATTCGCTGATATATATGCTTATACTTTCTTCCCCATCTTTTCTCTGTATACAAATGCAATCCCCCTCTTTGATCGCATATGGCTGGTCAATATAGTTTCCATTTACAAGCAATCCATTCGTACTGTCCAGATCCTGTACATACCATGTTCCGTCTTCCATAAAAAATACGCCATGTATCCGCGATATAAAATCCAAATCAAGTATAATATCATTGTCCGGCTGCCTGCCAAAGCTTACAACTTCTTTATTGAACTGCTCCAAAATGTAACTTTCTATTTTTTTATCTGCATACTTAATAACAATTTGCATATTCCTAGCATTCTCCTTTTTCAGGCTCAAAATGTCCGTTCATTATAGTATCACAAAAAAATCACAATTTTCGTCATCATGCATTATTGGCACGTTTTTCGTCAAAATTGGTATTCAATAACATAAGAAAAGCAAACGAGAACGATCAATTAACGTTTTTCGTTTGCTTTTCTTATGTCTATTTACTTTTTTTGTGCTTTCTCCTAATGACAATAATTGTTACAGCAGAAATAATAATTGCTATCACTCCTGCACTTATCACATATACATATTTTAATTCTTCACCTGCATTGAGGTTTACTGTCATGCTTACTTTATATGGTTTATATTTTTTTACTCCATCCATCGCACCATCAATCCACTTTTCAATAACCTCTTCTACGCTTGAATATCCATATTTAAATAAAAATCTCGGTACAGAATCATCATAGTATTTTTTAATTTGTTCATTAACGTAATCCTCTGTGTATGTTTCTAACGCTTCATTCAGCATTATATTATATTCTGGGTTGTACTCATACCAAACCGTTACATACACATTTCTGTTACTTGCACGATTTATAACTGTAACTTTCACAGAATGCTTATAATTTTCAATTTTATAATACTGTGTATCAAGTGCAAATCCACTCAAATACATTGAAAAATCCTGTAGCTTTCCAACGTTATATTTTTCTTGTAACTGCAACAAATTTTCCGCCATTGACTTTTCAAAACTTGAGCCATTTTCAGCGTAATAATTAAGATATTCATCCCCCTTATCTCTGTATTGTTCAAACAGTGTCATCGTTTCCTGTACTAAATCTGAATCCTCATACTCAAAAGGCGGCACATCCGATTTAAAATCGATGATCTGGTTTTTTATCATTGTAAAAATAACAATTGCAGCTATACAGCAAATTCCGAAACAAACACTCGCTATTGTAATTATACGAGTACATCTTTTTTTATGTGATTTACCCTTTTCTGTTTTTTCATGTTGCTTTCTGATGGGCTTTACATGTTTTTCTTTACGTGTTTTTTTCTTTTCTTTCTTCTTTGGCTGCTTTTCCTGCTTTTCTGTGGATTCTGCACTACCTAACAACGCATTCAAAAAATCCTCTGCTGACGCGAATCGTTCCCGTATGTTTAAGCTCATCGCTTTCATGATTGCATCGCTGAAGTTCTTTGATATTGAAGGTATAATCTCTTCCAATGGAACCAATACATCTTCCATCATTCTCATAACTGAATCCTGTGGAATTAAGCCTGTTAAAATATAATATACTGTTGCACCTACAGCATAAATATCTGTCCATGCCCCCTGCCCGCGACTATTGCTTGTATACTGTTCTGGAGGTGCAAACCCATATTTTAAAATGATTGACGTAGATTTATTTACCTCTGCAATCTCCTGTTTCAATGCACCGAAATCAATTAACTTTACCTCCATATTATCACAAATATAAATATTATCCGGACTAATATCCCTGTGTATAATCCCCACGGCATGCACATGTTGCAACGCTTCTAACACAGAACATGCAATATGAATCGCTATATCCTCATTGACTTTCCCTCCATTTTCCTTTACGAAACACTTGAGCGTTTTACCCTTCAAATATTCCATGACCATATATGCTGTATTATTCTCTTCAAAATAATCATGCACATTGACAATGTTTTTTACGGATCCAAGCTTTGCTAATCCTCTTGCCTCCCGCAAAAATCGCTGCATTCCCCTCCTATAACTTACCTCATCAGCATTTGTATATACACTTACCAAAGTCGCTGCAACTGCACGATTTGCAATTCCAACAGGGTAATATTCCTTTATACATACCTCTGTCTGAAGCGTGTTATCCCACGCCTTATATGTAATTCCAAATCCTCCAGCACCTAAAATATCCTTTATTTCATATCTTTCATGCAAAATTGTTCCTATTTGTAAATAATATGTTCCTTCCATAACCTTCCCCTTTATTCTTCCATAATGGACGCAAAATTAAGTGATATACCAATCTCATAGTCACTTGTGTATTCCTCATCCGGTTCAAAAATTCCATCTTCAAAATTCATCTCCGCAAATACCATTCCAAATGACGACTTATTTCCTTTTTCAATTGGTGGACACCACTCCCATTCCCCTGTCTCATAATTATATTCTATCCGTGTCCAATCCTCTCTTGGTTCGGAAAAATTGATTCCCTTCTCACGGTAAATGACTGCAAACTCTATCGCATCATAGGACTGGCTGACGCAAGTCTCCCCGACAGCCATAATCTCATAGCTACCCATTATCCCGAGATTACTCATGATATCTCCAACCGTTACATATGGGGTCTGCACAAAATCAAATCCCACATCCGACACTTCGCGTTCATTTCCATACTCCTGAACGGTATCCATGTTAAAATACCATGCCACTTCCTTTTTCCATCCCATAAAAGGGACTGTAACGTCAACCGATATATTTTCCAGAATACCTGTTCCAATATCTACATTTACCGCTCCTTGATATTCATACTTGAAAAATCCAATCCAATTTGGCTCTGATGTCTCAATACTTATAATCTGACTCGTATCCGTTATTGTATATTCAATTTCATGTCCATATTCATCTTCTATCTGAAATGTCGTTCCGATCAGACATCCAGATAATTTTTCATTTGCAAACTTATGATTCAAATATGCTGGAATCCCTGCGCCAATTATAGAAGAAACTGCAATAAACAAAACAAGTATACTTGCAATAATCCATTCCACCAGCTCACGCACACTTATCATTTTTTTCTCTGCTTTCTTAAAAACTATATTGGCAGTTTGCGTCGTTCTATGATTTTGTTCAACTGTTAATACGATATATTGATTTGTTTTACCTGTTGTTATTACAAATCGGTCTCCTGTATGTATCTGTCTCGTTCCAGCTATTTTCCTGCCCTCGAACTGAACTCCATTGGTACTGTTCAGATCCTGCACATACCAGATACAATTTTCCTTATAAAACACACCATGTACACGTGATACGAAATCATAATTTAACACGATATCATTATCTGGCTGCCTGCCAAAGCTTACTACTTCTTTATGAAATTGTTCCAGATCATAACTTCCCAAATTCTGGTTGCCATAATAAATCGTTATCTGCATACTTCCTCCCCACAAACGTAAAATCACTCATGATCCCGGTAAAATGTGTTGCTCATTAACCTCTTTTGTCAATCGTACTTTCTAAAGCAAACTTCCCAAAACTAAATCTCCGATAATTCTAAGCAAAAAATCCCAAAGCTGGATGTATCATATGTTCTTCATATCGTTCTTCTACCTGTCTTGTATCACTTGGATAATATTGAGATTCACTCCAGCTTGACCACTCGCCATATATCGGTTTTCTAAAATAATATGTTGTAGTCGTTGTCTTTTCTCTTGTCTGATAACGGTACAATATCGTTCCTGTTGACGAATCCTCTTCAACATTACATACATCACTCGCAGCCACGGGATCGACACCCCATTCTGACCAGTCTGACCAGTCTCCGTATGTATCACTATTTTCACTTTTATAATATTCAAAACCCTCTGGTGGCACATTGCTTGTTGAAGTTGTCTCTTCATATGATACTACATCTCGATATCGATAATACGTCCAGCCTTGACTATCTGACACATATATAACATAACAATCTGACCAATCATCATTAAGATACGAACCCGCAAATTCACTACTATAATGCTGAGTAATATACGTTTTAAACTGTGATCCCGGACTTTGTGCAAATACTATCCCATCCGCGACCCCTGGTTTATATGCATTTAATACGACTATATTCCCTCCATACATATTATCTATCTGTTCACAGTCCCACAATTTGTCTCTGGCAGCATAAATATTCAAACCCACAACATTCGGAATTCCATCCTTATTTGCAGAGTCCTCTTTCTGCTCTGTCGTATCCTGTTTTTCGGTCGTCTCCTTCTTTTCCGTCGTACTGCCTTTCTCCGTTGTTGTCTCATCCGTTGTACCCTCATACTGCAAAACAGCATCTGAATTTCCGAGACTGATATAGATTACAATCGTTGTTCCACCTGCAACCTCTGTTCCTGCTTCTACACTCTGTCTGATTACATGATCCTTTTGTACCGTGTTACTCTCTTCATCCTGTATTTGCACTTTAAGACCCTGTGCCTCTAAGATTGCAATCGCCTGTTCCCGGCTCTTATACTGCACATCCGGTACATGAATCTTTGCATCTTCCTGTTTTCCAAGGCTGACAACAACACCAACCTTTTCGCCTTCTGTCGTTGTCTCTTTGGCCGTTGGATTCTGGCTGATGATATTTCCTTTTGGAACGGTATCACTATATTCTGTCGCCAGTTTATATATGTAGAGTTTTGACGATGCAAGTGTCTGCATAGCATCTCCCCAGCTTTTGCTGCATACATCCGGAACCGTAGTCTGTTTCTGGCTGTCGTAATCTTTTCGACCAGTCGATATATAAATCACCATTTTCGTTCCAACAGCAATTTCATCCCCACAGGCAATGGTTTTTCCGTCTGCTACTGCCAGCTCTGCTACATACCCAGGTGCAACATCACTTTCTTTATCCTCTATCGTGATATCCTCCTGCGTCCATCCCATATTGATCAGCAAATCTACAACCGCATCTTTTTCCAATCCTTCGATGTCCGGCATATATGTAACCTGTTCTCCGGCACTCACGACTATCGCCATGACAGTCTTTTCCTTCACAACTTCTCCGCCTGGAATATTTTGTGTCAACACAAGATTTTCAGGTATTACGGAATCATTTTTCTTATCCGTGATCTGCATGATGAGATTCGCCTCTGAAACCTTCTTCTCTGCCTCATCTAACTCCGTATTGATAATATTCGGTGCGTACACATATCCATCCGAGAGATTTCCGCTATCTCCATGGAACATGTCTGAGACTCGAATTACTCCCGTCAACAGCAACACAATACATGTAACAACCGCCGCTGTTCCGATTCCTGAAGCAATTTTTACCCATAATGGCCATTTGCCTATATCCATTTTCCTTATATGAACCTTATTTCGTTTTACATCCTTGTCCGAAAATAAATCATTTTCAAAGTCTTCTGCCGTCTGCGTCCGATCCTCAATTCGCAGATTCATTGCGTTTAAGATTGCATTTTCTATATTCTTTGGTATTTTTACCCCTAACTTTGATGGTGCCACAAGCGTATCCTTTAATTCCCGCTCCATGGAATCTTCCGGTGTGACACCTGTAATCATCTTATATAATGTTGCCGCACAGGCATACACATCCGTCCATGTTCCCTGATCGCCTCTGCTTCGGTATTGCTCCTGTGGTGCATATCCTGGCTTCACCAGAACTGACAAACTGCGGCTGTGTCCTGTCGTTGCATATCTTGCAGCACCAAAATCTATGATTTTTACATCACCACCTTTGGATATCATGATATTATCCGGCGATATATCTCGATGTAAAATTCCCTCTTTATGCACTTCCTTCAATGCTTCCACGACTGGCTTCATGATTTTTAAAGCTTCTTCATATGGGATTTTTCCTTCCCGCTCCAGTCTTTCTTTCAGTGTCTCGCCATCAATATACTCCATAATGATGTACGCAGTATTATTCGCCTGAAATGTATCATGTATGTCTACGATTCCCGAAACACCTTTAAACTTTGCCAGTCTCCGTGCCTCATCCACAAATTTATTTACACCACTTAAAAATTGTTCCTCTTTTTGTCCTGTAAATATTGTTACATCTGAAACGCCCATGGCTCTGGTAGAAAACTCACTTGGAAGATATTCTTTGATTGCAATTTTCTGATTTAACACTGCATCCCAGCCAATATAGGTAACGCCAAATCCTCCATTTCCTATGGACTGTCCCACTATATATTTATTCTCGATTACCGTGCCCGGTGCAAGATGAATTGCTTCTTTTGCCGGAGTACCCTCCTTATATCCGCAATATGGACAAATATCATATTTATCTTCATATACTTCCATGCATCCCATACATAATCTGTCCGCCATATTTCCAACTCCTTATCCCGTATAATTGTAAATTAACCTATATAATCCCAAATCTGAAATTCCTCTGCTCCTGGAACCTCTCCATCCGTTATCCCTGGTACATATTCCATTGTCGTAACTTCTCCTGTTGCTTTGTTCACATGAAAATATGTAAAAGAACCTGTATAAGAGCAATACGTGACTACATATTCCTGTTATGTTTCCGATGTCAGTTCCCAATAAAAAAAATACTCATCCTGACTCATATTATTTAAATCAGGATTTTGTTCCCTACAAAATCTCTCAATTGCAGCCAAAGTTTGATCTCTATCTAATTCTTTTGAAGACTGCGAGTTGGATATTTCCTGTCCAAATATCTCTGTTTCTTGTGTAATCTCAGAATTTGTCATTTCCGTAATTCCGTATGTTGACGTGTCAGTTTTTTTCTTCCCTCCCCACAATATAATCACACCAACAATTACCAGAATAATCCCTGTCAATCCTATAACCACGAAAATAATATTCTCTTTTCCTTTTTTTCTTCATTCGCACCATAATTTGCCTCTTCATTAACATTTTTCCTAAAAACGAAAAGAGATCTGTATATAACGGATCTCTTTTTATCTACCTATTCCATAATCATCTTCCTCAACTCCCCATAATACCTACGGCTCACTGGAACCTCTATCTTCCCACACTTTATAGATGTTCGGCTTATTTTCGATATATCTGCCATGCGAACCATAAAACTCTGATGCACGCGGACAAATCCATTATTGACCAGTTTCTCCTCAATCTCGGAAATCTTCGAATAAAATGTCATCTCTCCACACCCCAGATGCAAGACGATTTTCCGTCCTCTGCTCTCTACATATTCTATAGATGCAATCGGGATTGTCCTCTTTTTCCGATTGATAATTGTCTCCAAATAACGGCCTTTTTCCCTTACTGACTCCACATTATTTTCAACCATATTACACACTCTCTCCTAAATGTTTTATCCTTCGCAAATCTATTTATTTTTACATAAATAATCTGTCATTTTTTACATAATAGCACATAAATTTTTGTTTTTTCGCGTTCATGCATAATTGGTGCGTATTCCGTCAAAATTGGTTTTTTTGCCTGTTTTTACTCCTCTTTTTTGCTCTGTTTATACACCTGATTGATCCCCGTAGACGCAAATCCAGACATAATTCCAACTGAGATTGCCGTAATAATATCCTCTGCCGGGAAGCTCTTCATTACATACATAGCAGGCACCGCAACGATTCCTCCCACGATGCCAACAATCACCGGAATCGTCTTATCGCTGATCTTCTTGCTCGCCTTACACCCGATTCCAACCAGATAACAAATGATCACAATCGGCAGCACCGTTACATAACTTGAAATATCCATCTTTTCTCCGCAAACATTCTCTTATACTATTTCTATGTCACGTCCGTTCAGATTGACAACAAAACAATCTGCTATTGAGATATTTTCTTATGTAACCGTAGAAAATATATTTGACGCTCATTTCGGACAACTATATAATGAACTTGATTTTAGAAACACCATGAACAACAGCATAAAAATATAAATCTGCAAATTACACATTTCTTGAAAAGGAGATTATAAAAATGATAAAAATAGATTTAATTACCGGATTCTTAGGTTCCGGCAAAACAACTTTTATAAAAAAATACGCCACCTACTTGCTGCAACAGGGAATGAACATCGGCATCCTCGAAAATGATTTTGGAGCCGTGAATGTTGATGCCATGCTGTTGCAGGATATCTTAGGTGATCACTGTACATTGGAAATGGTTGCAGGTGGCTGTGATGCCGACTGCCACCGCCGCCGGTTCAAGACGAAGCTGATCGCTATGGGCATGTGCGGCTACGACCGTGTCCTTGTAGAGCCATCCGGTATCTTCGATATGGACGAATTTTTCGATGCATTACACGAATCCCCCCTCGACCGCTGGTATGAAATCGGAAATGTAATTACCATCGTAGATGCCGATCTGGAACAGACATTATCCCAATCTTCCCGTTATCTTCTCGCGTCACAGGTAGCACAGGCTGGTGCCCTTTTATACAGTCATGTTCAGGAAGTAAGCCCGGAGAAACTTATCTCTACCAAAAACTATGTAGACCAATCCTTTGAGATTCTCCATACTGAAAAGAAACCAACTCCTTCTATTACAATAGAAAAAAACTGGGATGATTTAACCGATGCAGATTTCAAAGCCATCCTTTCCTCTGGCTATCATTCCGCAGATTACGCCAAATTATGGTTTGATGATAAGAAAACATACGACAGCTTATATTTTATGAATATGGATTTCACAGAAGAATTTCTGAAAGAGTCCTGCGAAAAAATCTTAAATGATCCTGCATGTGGAAAAGTATTTCGAATCAAGGGATTTCAGAAACTCTCTGATGGATCGTGGATTTCCCTCAACGTTACGCATCAAAAAACAGAAATTCAGCCAATTCCAAATGGTCAGGCAATCTTAATCGTCATTGGAGAAGGACTGAACCAGGCATCCATTGAAGGGTATTGGGGAAAGTCAAATATTTAATTCTGTTTTCATAATTTCTGCACACCTTTTGCACACCTAAGTGATTTTCAACCATTAAAAAACGGCGGAAACCCCTTGATTCTACGTGGTTTCCGCCGAATAAAAAAGATGCCCAGAGCCGGATTTCGGATTTCTTCCTATTATAATGCAAAGTCGCGCAAACGCAGGTGGTTAAACACTTTTTTGATATGTATTATAACTCACAAAATGCAAACATGCGCAGTATTTTTGCCCAGTAAATGCCCAGCAAATTATTTCTTACTCTGCTTATAAATCTGATTTACCCCAGTAGAAGCAAGACCAGACATGATGCCAACTGAAATCGCCGTGATAATATCTTCCGCCGGAAAGCTCTTCATCACATACATAGCAGGTACTGCAATGATTCCTCCCACAATTCCGACGATTACCGGTATCACCTTATCGCTGATCTTCTTACTTGCCTTGCATCCAATTCCGACCAGATAACAAATGATCACGATCGGTAATACTGTTACATAATTTGATAAATCCATATTCATCATCCTTTCTTCTCTAAATTTTCTAAATCCTCAATTCTATGATTTGCGGTACGAATTTTCTCATTTGTGACCGCCTGTTGCTCCTCTAAACGATATGTACGTTCAACAACATTGTTGTGCTTGTCTACTCTTTTTGATAGCTCATCAAGCTTGTACTCTATCAATGCAATTGTTTCATCATGCTTTTTACTTGCAGCCTTTTGCTGATAGTGATTATTGATTAAGCATACGATCAATGTAACAAACGCCGCAATCATGGCAGATATTATTGATGTCATACCATCCCTCCTACTTCTTACGTTGCCAAATATATGGTGTTATCCTAGCTTGTGATTGTCCCCCATCATTATTAACATAGGACACATCTAATGTAACAGATCCCTGATTTTTCCATGTTCCATAATTAAATGGCGGGACAGCATTCTGATAAGTTAGTACACATGCATTTACTGGAAGTATTGGAACCGTAAAACTAGTGAACTCAGATTTCTTGTGATAACTATCATCATGATTATGATTAGTATTGCTTTTAGCACTAAGTGCTTGGTCAAGTGCAGCTTTTCTGTAATATAAATCATCATGTATATGCGCCGCTGGTGCCTTTTGACTTGCAAGCTCTTTAACACCAAGTGCTCCTGCAAGCTGATTTGCTGCTGAATTTGCGTTGATTTCATCAGCAGAGTCAAGGATATTTAAAGAATTCAAATGTGTTTCACATGCGTTCTGGAACTGTTGCGCATAATAGATTGCTAAGTCTTTATATGTCGGACAGACCATAAACTGTGTTGATATCTTGGTCAGTGCTACGCCTGATACATAAACAGCATATAGCGGCATTTGATTTTTCAAATCACCATTTAAAATATCTCCACTTACTATTTCAGGAGCAGACGGTGTCCCTGACGTTGCTGTCCCCTGTACAACTTCTAACTTTGCAGATTCAATACCTGATGCCGCATTTTTCTCGTAGGTCATTACGATCAGATCAATTCGGTTTGTTCCTGCGGTACCTGTCGATATTGTCAAATCTTCATAAGTATTCGGTTCAATACGGATATGTCTGCCCTGCATCAGCATATCGCCGTCAGAAATTCTAACCGTGTTGTTAGTGATAATTGCTCCTGCAAATCTTGATCCGCTACTCATAACAAATTCTCCATCACCAAAAAAGGCAGCATTGAAGCTGCCCTGATCTGCTGATCTAATATGTTCTTTCCCGGCATACCCTGTTACTAAATGTGCCATAGTCTTTCCCTTCTTTCTTAGTGGATCAGCGACATCCATGTATTGTATCCAACAACACCATCAACTGTAAGCAAATTGTTTTTCTGATACTCTTTCACTACTGAGTCTGTAGCTGTGTCAAATACCCCCGGACATGTGAGATCACACGCATATCCTTTAAGCATAAGCAAAATCTGCAGTGCAGTAACCATGTACTGTTTCTCGCCCTTTTTTACATAGTGCTTTCCAAGTGCTGCTTTAGTGGCAGATCCATAAATCCCATCAATCGCAAGTTTCGACTTATAGTCTAAGTTCATCGCTGTTTGTAACACCTTAATTCCTGCTTTAATGGTCGCATTTCCACGAATACCATCCGTTACGATTCCGGCACCGGCAAAATTATTCGCATGGATCTGTCCGGCACGAATGATAGCGCCCTTACCAGCGATATGTTGAATCTGCTGTATAGATTCAGTCTTCAATGGAATATTCTCGGATTTCACCACTTCTCCAAACGGAAAGTTTTTTCCGGGGCATGCAGTCTTACTCACATCACTATGCTTTCTGAATCGAGTAATTCCATATTCCTTGCGAAGCCATGAAACAACTTCTTTCAAAGCCTGCTTCTGTGCTTCTGGCATCTGTTCATTTTCAAAATTTCCTTCACAACAAACTCCAATCGTGTTGTAATTCACACCAGATGCATGTGCGCCGATCATATCGATTGGTCTGCCCTTGTATACTTTGCCATCTAAACGAATATAGATATGATACCCAATGCCAGACCATCCATTTGCAAGATGCATTCTGTGAATATCCTCTACACTACCGTGACATGCAGAATGATGAAATACAACTCCTCCATCCGTACTTTTTCTCTTTGTGAGAGATTTAAACTTTAAATGTGTGTCGATTATCTGCATAATAATCAGCCTCCTTCTTTTTATTTTATGCAATAACAGTTGTCATTGCAGCATTGTCCTCTTCAGCATTACTTCCTGAATCATCCGAATTTTTTAATGCATTAACCTTTTCTTCAATACGAGATATGTATTCTAATACAGCATCCATTTTAGGTGTGATTTCATCTGTCCCAGAAAAATCAAGCGATGTAGCCGCAGAACAACAAATTGATGAAATTCCAGTCAAAAGTCCTTTAATCTCATCTGTAGTCATCTTTCTTTCAACATCTGTCATGCGTTAATCCTCCTCTTCGATCATGAAATCGATTGCCATGCATGCCGATGGCGTAATGTTCTCCGGCAGATCATCGTCTGTAATCGTGTTGATTTCCAATGACGCTTCGACCGAACCGATCTCATTAAACTCTTTGATGAACTCGTTCCAGTTCGGATTCGAACGGTTCATAGTGACTCCGTCGTCAGAGTACTTACGAATCAGCTCATCACGAGACTTGTCATACTCTGCAAGTTCATTGTCGATTTTCTTAATATTTCGTGCAACTGACAGTCCTGCCTTACGCGAGAACGCAAGATCTAAGATGCCATTATTGGCGATCAACTGACGAATATCAAACAGTTTGCTTAATGTTGTAATGTATTTTTTCATAATGTTTTGACTCCTCGCTTCATAAAGTAGTAGTGTTTATAGACCCTCTCCAAGGTCTTTATTATTTAACTTTTACTAAGTACCACCCGCAATGACATGTTCTAACTCCTGACATACTGTTGTATACCCTCAAATAAAAATTAGTGTTACCACTAACATTTATAACAACTGGGGAACTACAGCATGCCCTATCCATATTATCATCTGATATATAAGCCCCCGCATCAGTAGCTCCACTATTAGTTGAAAAAACCATAACCATTCTGGACGCAGGAGTTCCATACATCTTCGCAAACACCATTCCGATATATGTTCCGGCAGGAAGTGTCACACTAGCCGGCGTGCTCCATCCTCCACAAGTAATATTAACATTCTTGTCATATCCATATATGGGAGCCGAAATACCTCCTGCGCTATTAGCATAATTCGCAGATTTGGCATAATTTACGCTAAAGTTCGATGGATTATATACATACATGTTTGCACCATCGTTTCCGCCCCACAACCAGCTTGGCTGTCCGCCTTGTCCAGACCAATTCCATTTCACACCATTGATTGTTCCGGAGACGGTGAGGTTGCCCGACACAGATAATACGTCAGCAGATAGTATAGACGCATGTGTTCCATTCGGACTCGAATAAAAATACCCTTCATTTTCATATCCCTCTGCCAGATATATGCCCAAAGCATTAAAATCTCCTCGAAACTTTTCAGATTGACAAGCAATTCCATCAGAACCTATCTGTGTAGCTATGGTTCCTATTTTATCGCCATAACCAATGGGAACATTCGTTGAGGTTAAAGCAATATACGCTAATTTATTTCCATCGCTAGCGATATTCACGCTTCCGCCAGTAATAGTCGCCTTAGATGAGACTATTTCGCCCTCAAATTTACCACTCGTAGCGTGTATCTCTCCTGTAAATTTACCATTAACCGCCTCTATTGAGCCATCTTCCAGCACTTTGAAATTCTCATTGGCGGTGACAAGACCTTCGAGACTGATCTTTTCAGCCTTAATCGAAATCTCCTCTGCTGACTGGTTGATTTCAGAAATGATCTTTGCTTTCTCGACCTGATCCTCCGGTGCCGGTGACCAGTCCGTAGCTTTGTTGCCTTTTTCGAGTTTGAAGTTAGACAGAATGATGTTGGGTGCGGTTGATGGTCGGCCATGATAATCATCAAAAAGAATTTCAGAATCAGCCACGACATCTTTTTCGAGTATTCCAGTTGCACTACATCGTCCATTTTTGTTGATGTATAATTGAAATTTGCTAAGCTGATTCGTAACACCAAAACTCCAATTACACCCACTTGGAACATTGCTGGCATCACAGGATATCGTGTAGGTCTCGCCTTTTACCAAAGCTACATGGGTTTTTAGCCAAAAAAATACATCGCCAACTTCCGTTCCAATCTTTATTGACTTATCGTTTATCTTTGAGGTATAATGGCCAGCTCTTATATATTGATGCAATAAATTCCTACCGCCGACTTGAACTCCGTCTGGTGTACTACCAACACTATACGACGTGGATGTTGTGTTGTCGGTATAAGTAATGACTGTCTTTGTCCACATATACGGTTTTGACACATCTGTAGATGGCACTGACGCAGACCACGTCCCAGTTGGAACCGTAGTTCCTGATGCTCCGGCTTGATATGTTACTGCCGTGGATTTGATACCTTTTCCAGCTGCTCCATCCTTGCCGTTCGTTCCATTGGTTCCATTCGTGCCGTTCGTTCCATTACGCCCTACACTGTACGATGTAGATGCTGTATTGTCAGTATAGGTGATGATTGTCCTTGTCCAAAGATACTGTCCTGCCGATACCGTTGGAATCGTCGCACTCCACGTTCCAGTTGGGGTTGTTGTACCGCTAGACGATGCCTGATAAGTCACCACAGTTGATTTAACACCTTTACCGGTTGCACCAGTGTCGCCCTTGGCTCCTGTATCGCCTTTCTGTCCGGTTACACAAACTGCCGTGGTAGTAGATGTCGTATTGTCTGTATAGGTAATGACAGATCGTGTCCAAATATACTTTCCATTCTCCCAGCCGGGATATGTCGTACTCCAGCTTCCTCCAACTAAAGAGGTTGCCGATGTAGATTTATAATACTGCTCGACAATCGACTTTACTCCTTTTCCAGTTGCTCCATCCTTGCCGTTCGTTCCATCCGAACCATCTTTACCATTTGTGCCTGCCGCACCTGTGATACAGACTGGCGTCGTCTCTTTCGTAGAGTTGTCCGTATACTTGATAACTGTCTTTGTCCAGATATACTTCCCATTCTCCCAATCTGGCGAGGTTGTTACCCACGAACCTCCAGAAAGAAAAGTAGCCGATGTCGACTTGTAGTACATGACATCCACCGATTGTACGCCAACACCATCTGCGCCTTTCTCTCCTTGATCTCCTTTATCACCCTTCGCTCCAGCGGCTCCCTTATCTCCATACACACCAATAACCTTCTTTGCAGTATCTACCGAAGTATTGTTCGTATATGTGATCGTTTCATAGTTCCAAAGGTACTTGTTTGTTGCTGTCATCGTCGGTACTGTTGTAGACCATGATGTTGGTACTTTGGTATTCGAGGTTGATACAGCATAAAACTCCTCTATCTCCTTAATTCCTATTCCGTCAGTTCCATTCGTGCCATCACTTCCGTCCTTACCATCGGCTCCCGGATTTCCTCTATCACCATACGCACCTATAATACATGGCATTGATGTACTTACGATCGTTCCATCTGACAGTTTTACAACTTCATAATTCCATAAATATTTTTTACTTGCAGAAACTGACTGCACCGTTGTTGTCCATCCAGATGTTTTTGCGGTGACACCACTTGAAGCAGATGTTGCCAAATAATAGTTGATAACTTCACTGATACTCTTACCGTCGACGCCATCCTTACCGTCAGCTCCCGGTGCGCCATCTGCGCCCTTATCTCCTTGGTCGCCTTTTTCTCCCTTCGCTCCGGCAGCTCCGTCTTGTCCTTTGTCGCCTTTCGGTATCACGAAATCAAGAATCATATTCTTGTTGTCTCCGGCATTTTTCACTTCCGCATCTGAACCAGCGCCACCTGTTGTCACTGATCCTATTTTGATGCTCACTGTCTGCCCAGATTCAGATCCGTCACCAGAAGATGGATATGGACCAGCAGACACGCTCACTGTATCTGCTTCACAATCATAAGATATTGATGTACTGTTATTACTGATATTGACTATTTTCTTAGATACGGACGCAACTACATAAGTTCCTGTAATCTGCTCCCTTGCCCCTACCTTGTCATTTACATCAAATATATATTGATCGTTACTGTCCAACGAAAAATCGACCGAGTCACTTGCAAAAGACTCTGTTATCTTATCAATTCCACCCTGAATCAAATCCTCATCTGATTCAGCATTGGAATTGTCGTAGATTTCACACATCTCATCCAATCCGGTAAGTGTCTGTGTTCCACTGATATTACCAAGCAAATCGCAGTAAATGTGAATTACTCGTCTATCTTTCAGGTCACCTCGTCCAAGACATATAACATGATTGATATGCTTGCTATTTCTCTTAATTGTGAAACTTATCTGATCTGTATCAAACTGCTCATCCCGACTATAATCAGTAAGAGGACTTGCCGATAATTCAACAAATCCTCTATTAAATACCATATTCAGTTTTGCATTGTATGCTTTCAGCATCTTCATGATGCCTGTATAACCCTTTATATAACGATTCATCTGATAAGATGATATCTGTATATTTGAGTTCAAAGTGCTTACCTTGAACAGCTCCGAAAGTCCCATCCGTTCAATCAAAAGCTTTAACACTTCGTTTGCTTCTCCAGATACAATCAAATAGTCTTCGCCTTCATCTGGTTGCAACACTTTAGACTCAAGTATGCCGTGCCATGTACGACCTGAGTATGTTACAGTCGTCTCATCTGTATCAACGCCAACGGAATCTATCACTCCGCCATATTCTTCGCCCTCAAAATAAAGATAATAACCAGTTTTACATACGTTATTATTGATATTTACTTTACATTCAAAATCATTCTCGTCGCTTCCATATGCAAGATCTAATGTATAATCTTTGAGCACATCGATATCTTTTTTGGATTCATCCATATAAATTAAGTCCATCTTGGTATGCTCCTCTCTTCCAACAATGTAATATCAAATATCAGATTTGACGAAGTAGCTACATCCATTACGCCCGGCGGGATCTTTTGAAATATGTAAGAATCTCTATTTCGCAGATCAAAACAATTCTGCTGACTACCGTCGCTTTCATACAAGATTATTGTCTTTTCTACAGAGTCAATCGTCAGGTACTCGTTTGCTTCAATATCAATATCCACCGAATACATATGTCCTCCAAGCAATATCTCTGGACTTTTGCATGGTCCATAAATACGCATCCGAAAATTTGTATTTACAAAATCCGCATTTTGCAGTTTTTTACCAAGAATATTTGATGTGTAATCATATGGATGATCGTTATTATAGTCTAAGTTTTTACCAACTATCTCCTCATTTGAATTGAATGTAATAATCGTTTCTTTTATCCATTGCGGATAATCCGTCTGAATCGTCAACGTATTCTTCATGTATCGCTTATTATAGGTGTATTTTGACGCCTTACATCCTGTGACATAACACCGCATATAGTAATCGCCAATATAGAGTTTTCCATGTTTTCTGGCAACTACATCCTTTTCACACACCTCAAACAAACGATTTCTACTTTCTGTGCCCTCGTCATCATTTCTACATGCAAAAACGACTGGCAACGACTTCTTGACAATTCCCATCTTAAATGACGATATTTTGTCATTCATGCTTGTAGCTGTCCATGCGAAATCATGCAGATCGTTCTCGTTGATATAGATGCCATTCGCACCAAATTCAATTACCTCGTTCATATGATTGACATATCGTGCTTTTTCTATCAAGTTGCCGTCACCTCTTTTACCATTCTTGCAAATTCTCTCTTATCAACTTTCATATTCACGGATTCCATACCCTCAAGTATCAGATCCGGAAGCCGCTCTAACAGCTCATATATAAGCTCAAGCAGTGCATTGTCATTTTTGCTTCCAGATGATGACTGACCATAATCTAACGCATTCTTCATATCCTGCGCTACTCGCGAAATCCACATACGGTTCTGGTGCAGCGGTACAACGGCTTCCGCTCCGTCACCTTCCAGAAGTGCAATCTCACCTTTCTCAACAACACCGCCTTTTGCATGCTTTCTAGCTGTAAAACTTCCTGTATTTCCAGAGCCTGTTGCTTGCGCCGCTTTATTTGCAATATTCTGAGCCACACCACCAACATTTATATTCAGTGTGAAAATACTCTTTACAAATTCTTTTGTCCACGCAGCTATATCCGGGGCAATTGCTTTCATACCTTCCCACAATTTATTCATAAGCCGTTTTCCTGCTTCCCACATTTCACCAAGGCACTGACCTATAGCGGATACAATGCCTGTAATAATCTGCGGTACCTTACCTGCAATGCTTACTATAATCTGTGGTAAATTAGTTACAAGCGCCATAAAAAGCTCAACGCCTGCGGCAATAATATCATCAATATGATCTAGCAATGCACCTGTAATTCCCTCTATGATCTGTGGCAGTGCCTTACAAATCGTATCGATAATCTGTGGCAATGCATCAATCAGAGCTACAAGTAGCTTAATGCCCGCCTGAATAATCTCATCAATATGTGAAAGCAGCGCCTCAATGATTCCGTTTATAATCTGTGGCAATACTGCAACAATCGACTGTATAATCTGCGGCAACGCATCAACCAGTGATGTCAATAATTCAATTCCGCACTCGATGATCATAGGTATACAAGATAATATATTTTCGACCATCTGCGTAATAATCCCCGGAAGCTCCTGAAGCAACTGCGGTACCGCCTGCAAAATTCCCTTTACAAGTCCTAATAACAGCTGAATACCTGTCTGTATCAACTGTGGCACATTTTCCAGATATGTAGACGCCAATTTGCTAACGATTGTAATCGCTGTTGATAAAATAGTCGGAATGCCATTGGTAAGACCCTGCGCCAAACTCTGTATCAGCTGAATACCTGCAGTGAGTATATCCGGCAACGCTTCTACAAGTCCAGATACAATTGCTCCGGCTATCGTAACAGCCGCTTCGATGATCAGTGGCAGATTGTCCACTATCACCTCAATCAGCTGATTGATAATGTCCTTAAAGCATGGTATTAGCTCTGGCACCGCCTTGAGCAATCCATCCAGCAACGCCCGGATCATGCTTGTGCCTGCTTTGATCATACTCGGCAGCGTCGTTGATACGATATTCGGTACCGTCTTAGCAATGATCGGTGCAAGCTTCTCTACGAGCGTACCAACACCCTTCAAAGCGATTTCCACTCGTGGCAGAATGTTATTACCAGCAGTCGTTACGGATTCAACAAAATTATTGACAAGCACATCGAAATCCTGTGTATCATCAGCGATTCCAACGACAAGATTCTGCCATGCCGCCTTCGTCATGTTCACAGATCCCTGAATTGTTGTTGCCGCTTCCTTTGCGGTAGTACCTGTGATACCCATTTCTGTCTGCACAACATGAATCGCATCTACGATATCCGCATATGATGATAGATCAAACTTCTGTCCTGATAGCTTCTCCGCATCTTCCAAAAGTCGCTGCATCTCTTCTTTGGTACCGCCATAACCTAACTTGAGGTTATCAAGCATAGTGTAGTTTTGCTTTGCGAATCCCTGATATGCATTCTGGATGGATTCCATTGAGGTACCCATCTTATTTGCATTATCGGACATATCCGTAATCGCTACATTTGCCTTTTCAGCCGCTGCCTTTGTGTCTCCATCCAAGCTCTGTAACAATGATGCAGAAAAACCTGTGACAGTTTCCATATATTCATTTGCAGACAATCCAGCCGTCTGATATGCGTTTGCAGCATATTTCTGTACTTCACTTGCCGAATCCTTGAACAGTGTCTCGACACCGCCGACTAACTGCTCATAATCCGAATATGCTGTCACAGCACTCTTCACAAGCGCCGCCGTTGCTGTTGCTGCTGCCGTTGCCGCCGCAGCTCCCCACTTTGCAAATGTTCCAATGCCCTTCAGAAGAGCTTGTCCTACGCCGGATGCCTTACCCGCCACTGAATCTAAACCATCTTCTGTTTCTTCCTGTCCTTTGAGTGCGATTCGTCCAAATATCTTAAATAATTCCATCGCATTCTCCTTATACCAATTCAATGCCGAATGCATTCATTGAATTTTCCACCATCGCTTTGATCTCTTCATCGGATAGTGATTTCTGAGATGATGCCTGACCACGTACACGATTTACGAAATTCTCATAGGACTCTCCCTGCACCTTGTTCAAGAAAAACTCCCACAGCACATCCTCTTCGGTATCCTTGTTCGTCCGCTTCACAATTGAATCCACGAACTCCACCAAGCGATCTGTCGCAATCATCTCATCCATCAATAAAAAAGGACTTGCATATCGCTTGAATAGCAAGTCCCAAAACTCTAAATCACCTACCCGATAGATTTCAAAGCAACCTTGAAAAAATCTGCGAATCCACTCTGTCTGACCACATCCATAATCATCGCAAAGAACATTCCCGGATTCATATCTTCAAGCTCCTTTACTGTCATACCTGACAGATTCGAGAGAAGCTGATAGATGTATTTCTCAGCATTCGGAAGATTCGCCAGAATAACATCGCCAATCTCAAGCGCTACGCCCATACCGATCTCTTCTACATCTTCCATCGTGATATTCTGATTCTGTTTCGATTTTTCTATCAGGCGCTTAGTTGCATCCGATGAAAAGCAGTCAGAAAACTTGCTGATTTTAATACACGAAATAATCTTCATCATCGGGAAAAGATCTTTCGACTTCAACGGCCGTAATGTATACGGCTTTATCTCTTCCTGAACAGATTGTACAACTCCTTCTATTGCTTCTACCAATGTTCCCTGCATTACTTCTGTTTCTGTTGTCATTTCCTTTTCCATAGTTACTTATCCTCCTAATATTCGGTATTACGCTGCATCATCCAGCAACTGATTAACTGTATTACTCTCAACAACTTCCTTCGGCATATAGATATGATAAGGAAGCACATTCGTCATAGCGCCTGCCTTGAGCTCAGCATAGCAATCGAAAGTCGTTGGAATTGTTGATGCTTCTTTGTTCTTCGTATCTGCTGACAAGCCAGATGTACAAAGCGCATAATCAAATAATACTATCACAGGTGTTCCGTTCGTCTTGTATCCGACGCATGCAAAATTCTCGACATAATCGCTGTCTTCGATTGTTGCCTTGGATTCAATCACATCCATTGTTTCATCTACCGACGTGCCTTCCTTTCCGATTGTTGTTGCCTTCAACCAGTCCTTTGTGAGTTCGACCATGTTCGTCTCAACCTTTGCCGTCTCGCCGACTTTCTGCACAAGTCCCTTCGCATTAACAAGCACACCATCAACCGAGATGTTTGTAATCTCTGGAGCAATCGTGAACTTTGTACCGCCAGATGTAGCACCAAGCAAAGTACCTGTCCACACCTTCTTGCTTGTGTCATACTTAAAGTTTTTGTACAGCACACACGCATTCAACAGTATCCGCTTCGGCGTATCCGCTGTTACACCAGATACACACAATTCTCTCCATGTGTTTTCTGCCATTTATATCACCTTCCATTCCTTTATACTCAAATTTATCTGAATTCTCTTCAATGTCCCATCTCCGGTCGGTACCGAAAATGCATTTGAATAAAAAACAGCCACACACGAACCATCCTGATTCATGCGTGACTGTGGTAAGAATCTCTCTATTGTTTCTTTGTCCTGCTCAAATAGAATCGGATTCCCACGTGTCCATCCATTCAATATAAATGTTGCCCCCTGACTTCCATCCTCTTCCTTTGTCGGAGAATCATCTTCCATGTACTCTCCAACATAATATCGGTCTGGTATTTCACCAACCCATTCTCCGAATTGGTATGGAATCCCGCTGGACTTCATTAGTTCACCAACATAATTTAATGCTGCTATACTCATTATTTCAACTCTCCAAATATTTCATTTGCACGATTCTGAATTGCACCATTCGTAGCCTTGAAGGCTTTTTCAAGCGGTCTGTTCGGTGTCTTACCATGTGTGAAGTGTCCATTTCCCTTCTTATCCTCATAATACCATCCGCCTTTACGACCATTACCATTCACGGCATATTCGCCAGTACCGAACTCTTCCCAGATGGCATTTTCTTCTGGAGATCCAACTGTTGCTTCTAATTCAGATTCATCGACTACATAAGTGTATGAACCCCTTGTCTCTCCAGTATCTACTCTGGATGCATTGTGTACAGCCGTCTGCACTTCTCCTGCCGCTTCTTCAAGAAATGCAATCGCCTTTTCTCTGAGCGCCTTCTTGATCTGCATGGAATTATTCGTAAACTCTACGGACATATTACTGACCTCCTGTGTATTTCAGATATATCTCCAACTGCTCATGAAGTTCCATCGGATCATCAATCACCATGATATCATATACCTTGTCATTGATCACCATCCGACTGTTCTCCGCCTTGATGCGGCTGTCGAGCTTCTTATAGTCTGCAAGGAACACGTGCGTAGATTCCTGAATCTTAGCATTGTATGTTGTGTACTTGCTGTCTCCTGTCGATAGATCAAGATACCCTGTTATATCATCCACAGTCTCCCATGTCTTATCGCATGAACCGATGATATTCGTCTCTGTCTTACAGAGCTGAATCTGACCGGTTATATTTCCGCCAATCATCTAATCACCATCCATTTAAAATCTCGCTTTCATATACGGCTTCAGGAATCCGAGAAGTGACTTTGGGTATCCCATAAGCGAATTATCGCCATCCATGTTGAAATACGTCACAGAATGTCGGCTAAGTGTCTCCGACTGAATACCGACCTTGTCCCGGTTCTCGATATCCCATTTCAGCATATTGGCTACACCGAGCTTCACATCCATAGGATATTTGACCTTCGTTACAAGTACACATATTTCATCCGAAAGTGGCTCATCAAAATCCATATGTGCATTGTCCATATCAATGCCCTTAATCACATACAATCCATCGTTATACAACGATTCCGATATTTGTACGGTGTCACCCTCTGCAAACAGATTCGATGCACCCTGTAGCACTCCGCTCTTGACCTCTGCATTAAATCGTCTGTTTCTGTCTTGGAAGTTGTTATTTGTATACTTCCGTATAAGGAGCTCCAGCGCCTGAAGCTTTGCTTCAAGCACCGAATCCTTTGCAGTAATATCGATATATGATTTCAACTCTTCAACGGTCATAATCATATGATCACCGCCTTACTGCTGCTCTGTGACAGTATATCCGTCGTGTTCCTTAAACCAAGATGCCATGCGCTCGCTCTCGATCACTGCCTGTCCGTTTGCGAACTGGACGCCACCGGCACCAACTCCGCAATAAGCAGGCGCATTGTTAACGACTACAAGCCACTTTACAGCCTTTGTCTCTTCTGCCTTTGTCTCTGTCTTTGCTGGCATATTTATCACCTATCCTCTCTTTGCTTACGCAATCTTGATGTTACGAAGTACACCTGCATGCTGTGTATTCTTCAACACGGTTGCAGCAATCATCTCAACTTCTGCGTCCTTTACTGTTCCCGGCTTGCTGAAATCAGGCAGGTACTTGTTGATAACCGAACCACCATTCAAGCTGATGCCATGGAAACCATCGTTCACATCGAACTTGACTGTATAGATGTCTGTCAGTCCTGTTGTTGCTGTCTCTGCTGATCCGATCTTTCTGCTGATTCCCTTCTTTACAACCGAATTTGCGGTCGCATCGCTTCCGCTCACAGTATAATGATTCTGCATGTCAACGAACTTGACACCATCCAGCGTTGTAATACGCTTTCCGAATGCTTCTTCGCTCTCTGTCTTATAGCCGAGCACACGAGCAACAGTCTGGATCTTTGTAATCATCTCTGTGTTCGTAAGAACAGCATCTGCAGCGGTTGTCTGGATCAGAAGCGAAAGTGCTTCATAGAACTCGTCCGCATTTGCCTTGATCTTGTCAATTGTAGACAAGTCAATGGACTTGGATGCTCCATACTCTGTTGCTGTTCCTGCAAGCATAGAATCCAGTCCCTGAAATTCTGGATGATCTGTGGATGCAGTTGTAGTTGCATCACCATTGATCAGTGTATAGTGGAACAGAGAAACAATCGCCTTGATATGTTCCTCAATCTGGTATGCAAGGTTGTCGAAGTTTCCTGCCACCATATTAAGCACTCTGTCCATCTGTACAGCGCCGCCCATAATAGCAAGGTTTGCTTCGCACTCCTGCTTTGTAGCTACAGAGTTTGTATAAGAACCGCCAAGCTTACGGAATTCTGCTGTAGCTGGAAGCACCTTTCTAAGATACTTGTATTTCATTGTTGAGCCACCGCCTGATGCAGATACACAATCGTCAAACGGAAGCATCTGGAGCACGGTAGACTGTCTCAGGAAGATATCCACGATCTGTGAGAATACCTTATCGCTCATACCCTTCTTCATTTCTTCTAATGTCATTGCCATAGTATTTCACCTTTCCTTTCTTAGCCGTTCGTTGCGGCTTCATACTGCTGTTTCAGCGCTTCTGCTAAATCCTTAGGCTCTGCAGAACCGCCAGCCGGATCTCCCTTGTCCAGCTTATTCTCAATAATCTGTCGACTTCCACCTTCAGAACTCTCAAAGTGTGTTGGGAACTGCGTCTTGAGAGTAGTGAGCATATCATCCCATCCTTTGATGTTGCCATCATCGTCGATTTTGAGCTCTTCGCCCTTCTCTTTCAGCATCTCCTTGATCTTGAAGGTCATATAATCGGTATCATCCGTCTTGGCTGATAACAAAGCGACTTTCAAAGCGGAGCTGACCTTTGTCTCTTCCAGTTCCTGCTGCAAGCGGGCATTCTCCGTCTCATACGTTGAAATCTTCTGCTGCATACCTTCATCACCCTTGGAAGCCTTCTTCAGTTCTTCAATGAGCTTATTTGCGTTGCCAATCTCCGTGTCTTTGCCGTTGATCAGACCATTCAATCTCTCGGTTTCGGAATCATACTTCTCTTTACTGATGTAATTTCCTTCCGACAGATCCGCAAATCGAACATGCTTGAGCTTGTCCTCTTCCTTCGAGTTCTGCTCATCAATCTTCGCCTGCACCTGTTTGTACAGTTCTTCTCCTAACACATCTTTCAGTTCCATAGTTTCCATCCTTTCTTGACTTTAATCGCAGTCACGCATGGCAGTTATCACTCTTGCCAGAGTAAGTATTCGTCACAGTTTAATCGCCTTAAGCCGATTTTGGGCATAAAAAAAGACCACGTTTTAATCATGGTCTAAATTACATAATTATTTTGTTACACAGAAAAAGCACCCTGCTACTGCTGAGTGCTTTCGTCTAATTTACCTTTGAACTAATATAGTTCTCATATTCTTCTGGTATTCCAATATCATATTTTTTGTAATAGTGTAAGAAATCAGCTGGAAATGTAAAATCCCCATCTTCGTATATTCCTGCTTGCGGTATTTCTTCCCCATCAAATATATCTTCGGTAGACATAGGCGCAACAGCCGAAATAGAAAGACTTTCCAGATATTTTAATATCTTATCTCTGCTAATATGATTTTTGATTTTCTTATAATCATCAAAATCATCTTCGCATTTTCCATATTTCATTCCTTTGAAAAATCCAAAAAATGTCATATTATCACCGCTTTCCTTGTGGCTTAAATGTTTTCATTGTTCCACTTCCGTCATAACCTACTTTGAAATGTCCGTCCTCATAAACATACAGCACATCTGTAGGAGCTTCTACCTCAACGCCTAGCGAATTAGCAAGCTGTTGAGCAAATCCATCATCCGATGCACCTGTACTGCATGATAACATTCGTACTTTTTGACCATTGTACTTTTCATTATGAGAAATAACTCTGGCCACATCTCTTGCAGACATATTTTTTCCTTTTTCCCCATATTCTATATAATCAGGGCTTCCATGCGCTGCAAAATCAAAATAACCGCTTTTTGCAGGTATCTTATCAAGTACCTTTCTCTCGTATGGAGTTATCATTTTATTGATATCTGCTAATGTTATTGTACCATTTTCCACGCTATTTGCAATAGCGGTTTTCTTGAAATATTTATCAGTAATTTCAAGAACTTTTTTAGAATATGTTAAATCAGTTCCGTATTTCGAAGGTAGTTCCATTCCTAATTCAACCATTTTTGCTTGCGTAAAGGCTTCTGCAAAAAACTCATCTGGGAATTTCATTTCACTATGTTCATACGAACTAATCCATCTTTTTGTATCATCGCCTACATCTTTTCGATATGCACTTCTAACTTTTTTTATTTCCTTCCAAAAATCTTGATTGTGCGTAAGTCCACATTTATCTGCATTAGTCCCCGCTAACGTATGTGCAAACTCATGTATCGCATCTTCATTAAACGCTGAATTCAACCGCATCAGAGTACCAGGCATATTTACATCCCCTGCGGCTTTCACTGCTCCAACTGTTACCTTTTGCAGTCTTGTACGATATTCATTTGCCAAATCTGATATAATCTGTTGTTGCTGTTTATGCTTATCGGACTTTCCCTTCCAATCAAAAGAAATAACCTCTCCGTCTTTGTTTGTAGGTACTGTTTTCTTCTTATACATCGGATTGTTATCCAGCAACCGCTTATACTTCTCATATTCCTTATCTGTCATGGAATTAAGCATCTTCTCGAAGTTCTTGCCATATTTCTTCTCCATCGCCGTAACGTGCTGCATATATGCGATATTTTCATCAGACCAGTATACTTTTTTCCACTCCGCATACTCTTCTGGAGATTCGAAAGTGACTGTTTGTTTAGAGAAATTATCCATTTTCACAATACCACAATTAAGCGCCCATCTCGCTCTCTGATCCAGACAGCAACGGCAATTACAATCCTGCGATGGATCCCCAAACAATCCCGGCGCTTCTGCCTTATATCCGGCAATCTCAAACATCTCGCCGACTTCTCGTATCTGTCCATCCAATTCTCGGTGCTCTGATCTTGTTCTTCCATCAAGTACCGCATTCCACTGTTTTACAACCTCTGCGCCACGATCTATTGCTCTCTTCTGAGCGTCCAATGCGGCACGATTCTGTATGCGATGCCCTTCTGTCCGGGCAATCCGGATTGAATTGTTGTACGCCTTCTGGAACGGCGTATGCTTCATATTCCGTGCAAGGTTCGATGCAATGTTGCTCCATGTCATACCCTGCGCAAGTCCTCTCGATACCTCCTGCCGCACGGCTTTCTTGATTGCCTTTACGTCTTCGCCCATTCGGTCATACAGAGACGTAGATAGCTGAGAGTCAAGCAACACCGCCCTTGTCACAGCTTCTTGGTCTATCGGCATCACAAGAGGGATTCCCTGCCCTTGCATATCATACATAGAGCCGAGATATCCATCCTGATAACTCCGTGTCAGATAATCGGATACAGTTGCATATGAATCTGATTGCAGACTTGTAAGTGCTCCTTCCAACTGCGCCTTGATTGCTTCCTGATATTGCTTCTGATATATGATTGACTTTAAATTCTCTGGTTCAAGATCTGCCCGCATTGATAACTCCTGTATCTTTGCTTCACAATCTCTTAGAGCCTGCTCATATACACTTTTTAACTGTGCAATAACCTCTTCTTCACTATTCAGCTGTGCTTGTAGAACTTCCTTCTGTCGCTTGTTCACTCGTCACAACTCCATCCAATAGCCGCTTGGCATCCGCTGTATCTTTTTCTGCGTCCTGCGGCAGCTTGTCCTTGATCTCTTCATAGTCAATATCTAACTCATCACAAATAGCCTTGATAATCGTCTCATCATCTAATGTATCCGCTAAAGACATGATCGTGTTGATTACAACCTGATGTGCCTGCGCTTCCGTAAGCTTGATCTGTGCATTCTCCTGAGCATTGCTCATAATCACATGCTCAAACTTGAAATACACATCGGAATCCTGATAACCCTTCTTCTCTGTCTTATTGATCTCTTCAATTACAATCCGTACAAGGTGCCGGAGTAGCTTCTTCAACCGGATCTCAAGCTTATTACACTGCAGTTCCAAGAGCGAATATGCCGCCTTGATTGCAATGTTGGTCGTTGCAGCCGTATCCTTCAATCCTGCTGTATTCAGTCCCATACCGAAGCGGTAGATGTTCTTCTCATCAAGCTCCATCTTCTCTTTACGTGCCTGATACGGCACATCAACTGTCTTGATGTCGACATCGCCATTCTCTCCTGTGCCGATTATCTTCTTTGTCTTGAGATTCGTCTGCAACTCATCCATGTTGTCGCCTTCGTAACCCTTGACAACATGAAGCGGCGTGTCGAAATCAATCAGGTTATTGGATAAGCTCGATGCCATCAGATCATAATCATCAATCAGCGGTTTAATCGGTCGCAGAGACGAATGTTGCTTCTTGTTATTGTCCAACCGGAAGAACGGAATAAATCCGAGCGATTCATAATACGTATTATCTTCCTTCCCGCCATTCTTCTTGTACAGGATATGCGGTCTTGGATTGATCTCTACGGAATCATCCAGCATGAGTGCTCCATCGTCAACCATCACATAGTATGTCGTATCTTTCTCACTCCATACCTGCACACGTGTTATAACCTTATGCCCTTTGTCTATACGGTCTGTATAATAGCGAATCACATAGGCGCATCCATCGTCCGTGTCTTTCTTACGCACTTCAATAACGCCCATGGAATCAGCTGTAGCAAATGCATATCTGTCATTCGCATCCTTGTATGCATAAATGTATGAAAATCCTTTGATCTTACAGTCTGTGATACACTCAGCCAGCTCATCCATAAAGATGTCATTGTTATTGAAATACTTATCCATATGCTTCTGAAGCTCTGGATCATCTGATCGCACAATGCGTTCTCCGTTTCGATTGCCGGATAATATATACTGCACCGCCTGATCTACCAGCTCCGTAAAGAAGAGGTGCGGTATCTTCACATTGCTTCGAGTCTTATCTTCAACCAGATTGCCATCTGCATTGTAATAAAATAAGCGGTACTGCTTGATGTCATTATCGCCGTCATAATACCGCTCACCGACCTTTGCAAACCGCTTCTTCTCACTCGTTTTATCGTCGTCTATGAACTTTTTAATCTCATCTACTGTAAGCACATTCTTTGCCCTTTCTAACTAAAAAATCCATGATTGACGCTTACGCCATCCTTCGATGCCATATCGAAGTGCCGCCATCGCATCATCCATGATTGGAACCGGCTCGTCAATATACTCGCCTGTTCGTTCGTCCTTTTTCCATTTCCATTGCTGCAACTCCTTAATTGTATTTACACAATGAGGGGCAACATATATTCTTCGTCGTATAATGTGGTTCTTATCGACCACACCCTTGAGCCAGTCTATCTGAGCTTTGACTGATCCGGCGGAGCCGCCCTTGTCAACACCCTTTGCACGATATCCAGCGCCCTTCCATGTCTTGATTCTGTCCGGCTCTGCGGAATCGCACCACATAGGCTTATTCGTCGGTATAGCATGCTGAATCGCCAGCGGAATGATCTCCGCCGTTTCTTTCTCATGCACATATATCTCATCGAGGATGTATATATCATCATCCTTGATACCAAGAAGCAGGATAACGTTCGCATGGTTGAAACCGAAGTCCTGACCGATTGCGATATCATCATAATCATTCAGATTCTGAGATACATCTGCGATTTCCCAGTTATGAAGAATCAAGCCGCCTATCTCGCCCCATTCGCCAAGACCATATATCTTGTAGCCTTCAGGATCTACTTCTTTTCTACGCATCATACGGCGATGATACGCCGCATCAATAAAGCGGTTACCAAGATATGTACTATGGTGCGTCAGCACATCCGGATCATATCTGTCAAAATAGACCTTCTTTATCCAATGATTCTTATTCACAGGGTTGAAGGTCATTCTAAGCTGGTAGAACTGTCCGGGCGGCAATTCTCCACGCAATCTATCATCTATAATTTCCACATCTGCCTGCGTCAGCTCTGTTGCTTCTTCGCACCACACATCTGTGAGCTTTCCCTTCTGGAATGTGATTGACTTAAGCTTCTCTCGTTGTTTATCATCATTCATTCCACGGAATATAATGCGGTTGCCATTCGCCCGACATTCAAGCGACAACGGCGATGTGGTCATCTTCCAATATCGCTCCGCCTTGTCTCCAAACATCCGATACACGGCACCTGTGAGCTCTGCATAGGTGCTGTCTCTGTTTGTGATATCTGACTTACGGACACACACAAGGTTCCTGCCCTTGTCCTTCATTAGCCGGAGAATGTAGTTCTGCGCTGTGTCAACACTCTTCCCGGATCCTGCAGAGCCTTTCATCACAATATATCGCTTCGTGCTTCGGTCTACCTCCCGGAAACACGGATTTGCCTTTACATTCAGATTCAATCGGCATCACCGCCGGTATCTTCTTCATCTCCATAATCGATAGTCACATTCAATTCCATATCGACCGTCTCTTCCACCTTCTCAGTGTATAGGCCATATCGCTTGCCCAGAAGCTCCGCCGCCTTCAGCTTGTCCTTCTCAGATGGCTCTTTCTCCATCTTCCGAGCCTTTGTGCTTCCATCGCCCAAGCCTTCAATCACAATCTCTGTCGATTTGCTCTGTCCACGAAGCACGGATGTAAGATACTTAAGTACCTCATCCTGATTGGCAATCAGTGCCGCTTCTTTCTCCGCCATCCGGTTTTCTATATATTCTCTGATTACAAGTTTTGACAAGTTTTCAGTTCCGATTCTATTTGCCGTTTTCTTCGAATACCCTGCTCTGATAGCTGCTTGTGTGGCATTCAGATCAATCAGGTATTCATCACAGAATCTCTGCTGTTTGGCTGTAAGCTTAGCCATCACAATCACCATCCTTTACAATATCCATCCAAACAAAAAGCCTACCGCACCGGAGGATATGATCAGCTAAAGAGTACGGCAGGCATAAAGCAAAAGGCACCATGCAAAATGCACGATGCCTTTAACTTCCATTTATGATACATTAAATATAACACAGATTTCTCGTCTCATGTTATACAAATAAGTCAAAAAAATTACAACTTTTTCACAATCTTTATACTGATTTTAGGTGTACGTATTCAAACTATACCCTCTTTTGATGCATGCCACCACATCATCAAGCAGATTTTCGTCAACAATACCCTCCAGCATATCCGTTACATTCTCTGCTACATAATCCACATTGTAACTGTTAATGCTGCGATCAATGATATCCGTCACAACCTCCATATCATACGGTACATCCATGCCAGCACTCTTGTATGTTTCAGCATAACTTTCCAATCTGCTCTTTAATCTTTCCGGATCAATCAACTTTCCCATAGATTTTACCACCTGCCTTTACAATTTCGATTGCCATATATTTGGGAATACACTCAAACGCATTTCCTACACAATCTGCACCTATTGCGGTTGCATCTTCCATCTGCTCCAAGACCTTATCTGTATCATAAGCGGTCGGCTGGCTTTCAATAATATCTTTAAATATTGGCACATTTTCTGCTAAAGGTATCTGTTCCAATAAATCCTTAACTAATACATCCGCATCAATCAATCTCATTTTCATCACTCCAATCTAATTTCTGTCCGCACTGATGGCAGTAAACTAAATCACTTCTGATTATTCTTCTTTCACACACTGGACATAGCCATAATGCTGTACAACCTAAATTTTCAATATATAGCGGTTTCTTAGGAATTTGCTTTTCAAGTGCCTGTATCGCCAAAGAAAATACACATTTATCTGCACTGTATTTACAATCATCATTGCACAGATTTTGATTTTGTTTGCTTGCGCATACACATTTTTCAATTCTTTCAATAGCTTCACTCTCTGTCATATTATCCCTCGCTTTCTGACAACTCTGAATTGTCAAATATATTGCCAATAACTTCAATTTCAAAGCTCTTAAAACTCCACAAATTCCACTTTGCACCGATTGGAAATACATCTGCTTTGACACAACTCAAAGAGAACTGATAATAGTTATTCTGCCAAAATGCTTTATAAAAATTACCATATCTATCTCTGACAATATCATTCTCCCAAATAAGCTTGCCGTTCTTGTCTTTCAGACCTGTGCATTGGCAGATTGTGGATGGGTCTACTTCAATCATATTAGGAATATCATTTGTCATTCCCCAGAGAATATATCTCTTTTCCCAAATGCCATATAAATAGCCTTGCACCCATTCTCCGTTGTCAATTCTTTTTGACTTAAATAAATATCTATCTTCCATTTTCTCCACCTCTCAATTCTTCGAAATAGAATTTTACATCGTCAGACACATACTTAACGATTCCAAACCGCTCCGCCACTTGATAAGGTATGCTGTCACGCATAAGCCTTTTATGTATTTCAGACAAGTAATTTCTAAATCCCTCGACATCTAAAGTGGCTTTATAATGGTTGCAGCTCCTACAAGCTGGCATGTAATTTGATATATCATCTTCCCCTCCAATTCTAAGCGGCTTTGCGTGATCTACCTGCATATCCTTATATTCGATCTCGCAACCGCAATAACCGCATCTATGGTTACATTTTTCATATACTAAAAGCCGTATCTTCTTTGGAATCGATTTTCTCTTGTTCATCACTATGCATCATCTCCTCCTTTTCGCCCGCTCCACAGCATCCTGTTTCATATCCAGGTAATTGCTCAGAGCATCCTTCTGTTTTCTGATACATTCATTTTTCTTCCGTTGCTCCGTGGCGAATGCTTTATAGCCTTCACACTCGCCATGGCAACCTACCTTTCTATCCGTACATCCTTTACATGGATATTCACTCACAGCTTCAACCCCTTCCGAAAACGATACTTCCCGCTGTTCTCCGGAAGATCTTCTAATGTATCAAGCACGCCCTGAACGTGAGCAAGTGCCCTTCCATGCATGGTTGACGCCCACGAATACGATTTCTTGTTATCCGCTGCCACATCGTCAAGGTCCTTGCCCTGAATATAGAGCTTGTGCAGCACATTGTACTCCTTGACCGGAATCTGCTGAATCACTTCGCTGATCTCGCTCTTAACATCTCTGAGCCGTGCAACATACTTATCAATATCTCTTGCAGCATCGATTGCCATAACAACCGAATCTTCCATCTTCTGGTTGGATCCTGACGACTTCACACGCTCTCCATCCGTCTGACCGGACAACGAACTTGCCAATGTAAGCCACTGCTCCCGCTCAATCATCTTATTTGTGATCACAGCATCAATCTTCTGTACCTGCTGCAAATAGTTCTTTACTTTCATTTTTCTCAACAAAATCACGCTCCCTTTTCATCATCCTTTACGATAACAAATGCAACATCTTTACGTTCCATATACTTCTTAATCTTCGAGATCTGGAACGTGGCAAGCTCACTGATCTCCAGCTTGCCCGAATAATTTCTCTTAATCATGCAGACGTTCTCATCATCCATCAGATTCGGAATAACCGTCTGCTCTGTTATGTTTTCTATGTACATGCTCATATCCTCCATTTTTGCGCAAAAAAATACCAACCATCATTATTCGATGGTTGGTATCAAATACATACACTTTTATGCTCTGTACTTAGGATATTTATCTTTATATTTTTGTCCATTTTCACAATACGGACAGTAGAAATAATCTTTTTTGCATCCTTGTGAGGCTTTGTCATAAACTTGATCTGCGGAAAGACATCCCATTTTATCTAGTCTATCATATTCTTCATCAAATTTATCCATGTCCTCTGCACTTATAGTGTCTACTACACCCTTATTTTTGCATGTTAAACAAAACTGTTTTGTGTTATCAATTAAACCCATAATACATATCCTCCTTCGTATTGGTAAGGATATTATACCATTCCAACCATCACTATTCAATTTTCAAAGTTCGACAAATTTCGACGTTACATCATCTGATCTAACGGCAATTCCATCTGAATTGCTGGGTAATCTTCCCACGGAACGCCTATGTAATCGAGAACTCTTCCCCAGCCATATTTCTCTCCAGTCTCTGGATCTGTACAACACCGATACATGTAATACTCCCATTCTTTCTGGTTACGTTCTCGCAATTTATCAAATCTATGCGGCCTTTTCTCCATATGAATGCCAAAGCCACACATACTACATCCGGTTCGCTGTGCTCCAGTAGTCCGAAGATTTCCACACTGATCCTGTACTACATCGCCGTAAATATCCGGTATAATGCTATCCACCGGCTCATATGGTATTACATTTCCATTCTTGTCTTTGCTGTAAGGTTGCTCATAGTACAATTTCTCAAACACATCCATGTTTTTGTGATACCAATCATCCATTTCCAATGCCAGCTTTAATATGTCATTTCGCATATACGGAGCAAACGGAGCCGATCGCATTGTGGTTTTTCCATAGTAGTTGCATCCGTGATCGGTAAGCGCTTCTTCTCTCTGTCCACCTTCCGACGCCATCATTCCAAGATACGGATAGCTCTGATGTTCCCTAGCCCAATCATCGCAAGGCTTCTCTTTGAGCCAATAGCAACAATCATTTGATACCTTAAAATTCGGTTTCTGATAATTCACTCCTTCATTTTCGTTTTCATATCCTCCAAACAATTTCAACCACTTCTGCGGCAGTTTCATCCGACTATTCTTCTGAAAATGTCCGAGTTCTCCACATTCACCTGTAATAATCGCATGTCTGACCGTTTTATTCTTTTCCGTCGGATTCTGTAACAATGCAATCTTACCAGCTATACGCTTACTGATTACCGGAAATCCAACCTCATTCAATACCTGTGTCTTTGTCTTATATGAATGCAGAATTGTCACACCAAGCGCTTTGTGCACTTTCTGAATACTTGCATCTTCCAGACTTGATACTGATATTGCCGGTACGTCAATTCCGATAGATTTCAAGAACACATGCAATGTAATGCTATCAAGTCCACCAACACTGACATGCGCTACTTTCCCACGTTTATCCATCTCTTGAAGAAATTCTATTGCCCGGAGTTCTGACCGCTTCTTTTTTACCTCATATGGCTGATACTGCATGGCAATCATCCGGCTTTTTGCTTCACGCTTCTGATCTTTCCACTTCTGGAATTCCACATCCGGCTTGTCTATCTCAATATCTTCCAAGAAGTCAAATTGTTCCTGTTCCATATCTACCTCCTACGCAAACATCAACTGTCCATTTGCTCCCTCTGCTACTCTCATATTTGCTGTTCTTCTTGCAACACACATTTCCGGAAGATTTGCTCTCACAAGTGCAGCCGGTATCGGTGGACACACTGCATTGCCGCATCTTCTTACCTGCTCCGTTCTCGGATATGTCTTGCCAGTATAATCATGATCAATAATGTAATCATCTGGAAATCCCTGGCATCCATATAACTCTCGTGGTTCCAACATTCGAAGTCCGATATCCGCAATCTGGTAATCAACACCCTCAATCGTTACAAGACCAAATCTATCCTTTGTGGTAACCGTGTCTAATGGTTGTTCAATGTCCTGTCCAGTAGCATCACCATAGTATTTGATTAGAAATGCCCGGACTTCTCCAAAATGCCCTGCAGACGTTGTCACTGTATGTAACGGCTCTCTTTCATCTTGTCCCACGCATGTCTTATAGAACTTGCTTAGAAACGATGTAACCAATCCATATCGGTTGGAACCATCAACTGTCATGATCGGATCTCCTATAGTCTGTCCACGCACTTCTCCCTTCGCTGTCTCAGAATGATACTGGATCAAGGTCGGACTGATTAAGCACTGTTGATTTCCAGTTGTAATCGTATGTATTGGATCTTTACAGTTTCCACCTGAATGATTTGTTGTGTTTGTTCCCATATATGGTGCAAGTTTCGGCTCCACAACTCCATATCCATGCTTTCCTGTTATGGTTGGCATCGGCTCCCGGATATCGTTTGGTCTACGATCGCCGCTGTGGTTGCACTGAATGATAAACGGCTCTGGATTTCCTATCACAAATTTCTTTATCCCTCTTGCAATCCGTTCCATCGTCTTCGGTGCCAGCGGACGTACTGCCCGGATACCATATTTTTCTTTAATCTCTTCAGAAGTGTCAAAAATGCTCGGACAAGGCAGGCTAAAATCAAGTTGCGTGTATGCTCCAACATAAGGTTTAAGCAACCCTGCCTTGACTTCCTCACTGTCCGCCGGTGCATGTGTAGGCTCTGGCCAGACGATTGATTTCCCATCGCAACGTGCAATCATAAAGAATCGCTTTCTCATTGTTGGAGCTCCATAGTCCGCTGCAACAAGCTCCTTGAATTGTACTTCATACCCTAACCCTTCAAGTTGTCTTACAAACCGTTCAAAGGTCTTGCCCTGTTTGTTCTTAATTGGGTGATGGCGTCGATTTAATGGTCCCCATGTTCTGAACTCTTCTACGTTCTCAAGCATGATCACTCTTGGTCTTACAAGACCTGCCCACCGGCAGGCTACCCACGCAAGACCACGAATATTCTTGTCTTTAGGTTTTCCACCTTTTGCCTTACTGAAATGCTTACAGTCCGGCGAAAACCAAGCAAGTCCTACCGGATCTCCTTTACATGCTGCGATCGGATCTACCTGCCACACATCTTCACAATAATGCTTTGTTCTTGGATGGTTGGTTTTGTGCATCTGTATAGCTTTCGGATCATGATTGATGGCTATATCAACGCTGTATCCTGTTGCCATTTCGATGCCTGTCGAAGCTCCGCCACCGCCAGCAAAGTTGTCTACAATAATCTCTCCATGTATCACTCCATCACCCCCGGCATAAAATCGAACAGCGTCAGCTCGTCCATCTCGTTTTCTGCTGCCTGCAGATATCCAACTCCATCTCGGAAATAATTAGGATTCAACTCACAGCCTTTACCATATCTTCCCATCTTAACCGCCGTCATTGGTACCGTCATAAGTCCGCCGAACGGATCATATACGACATCTCCCGGATTGCTGTATCTATTGATGATTCTCTCCACAATATCAAGCTGCAACGGACATACATGCATCTGCGCTCTTCTCCGGCTCTGTGTCGTGTTAAGCGTCCGCATCCGGTTGATATCATCCCACACCTCAAGCTGGTTCCATGATCCCGGAGCAACCACCATGAATGTCGCCGGCAGTCTGCCGTCATTATCAAGCTCTTTTGCAAGCTTCACATGTTCTTCATAGTTGTACACGCTCTCTCTGCTGTATTTCCTGTATGCTTTCTGCAGATTATCCACCGATATCTCTTTCAACTCATCCTTACTGATCAGACGATTGCCCGATGATCTCCAATAACCGTGCGCATCTATCTGCCACTGTGCTCTTGTGTACTCTTCCTTGCTCTTTGATACTGGATCATCTGCATATGCTTTGCTATGATCCGTTGGTAACTTTCGGAACAATAGGATATATTCCGGGCATCCTACACCCATCTTGGTACCATCCTTGCACTGTTCAGACCAGCCAAGGCGGTATGTCTGATTATTCTCCCGTACAACATCCGTCACAACGGTGATCATGCCGAAATACATAAAACCATGTTTCATGTAATGTTCGATACAATCCGCATGAAACGGCTCGATCGTCGGCATCCCGGTACCAGTCGCATTTCCAAAAAGCACTCTGTCCTTAACGTGTACTGCTGCCACTCTGCCAGGCTTTAAAACTCGCAGAAGCTCCGGCGTCAGGTAGTCCATCTGTTCAAAGAACCGCTCTGTATCCTGATTGTGTCCAAAGTCGTTATAATTTGCGCTGTACTCGTAGTGATTGCCGAATGGTATCGACGTATGTATCAGATCAACACTGTTACTTGCCATGACACGTGTTTCTTCCACACAATCGCCGTATACTGCTTCATAGTGATTTCCACGCACGGTTCGTTCTTCTCTTGTTCCTTCCACTCCCATCTTCCTTTCCAATCGTTCAGCTTTATTCGCTGAATTCAGTCCATATTTCTTCACGATCTCAACCATCCGCTGGACCATGTAATTGTGATTCTTCCATTTTTCCAGCAGGGCTTCCTTGATCTGCCGCTCGTTCTCCATGTAGATAATGTCAATCACAACCGGCTGGCTCTGCAAGAACCGGTAACATCTGTGGATTGCCTGAATAAAATCATTGAATTCATAATCAATACCAAGGAATATTTCCCGGTGGCAATACCGCTGGAAATTACACCCCGAGCCGGACAGCGATTTCTTTGTTGCAAACAGCCGTGTCTTTCCATTTGAGAAATCAATTACACGCTGTTCTCTCGTCTCATAATCCAAGGATCCATAGATATCAACCGTCTCTGGCAACGCCTTCTTGATTGCATGGCGTTCACTCTCCAGGTCGTGCCACAACAAGAAATGATCATCCGGCGAAGCATCTACAATCTCCTTCATCTTCTGTACCCGGATGTCTATGCTGTCCCGCTTAACTGCTGCCGCTTCTTTCAATCCTTCTGCCGCTTCCTGAAAGAGCTGCATCTGTCCGTCCCTGTCCGCTGTATCTCCGTAATGAATCGGTATCTCATGCCATCTGACATCAAGCGGTGGCAGATCGTATCCGACATCTGAGTAGTCAGGATTGAGATCAGACGGCTTTGTAACGAACAGCGCCCAACTTGACACCCACAACCAGAATTCATCTTCCATATTCGGATACAGCGTCAGGTTGTTTGCCTTTGTACTATCCCGCTGGAAGAATCTTGTCAGTGCCTGTCCGGTGTCCATGACTTCCAGATATCCGGCATAGTGTATAAGCTCCTTGTACTTATTCGGCGATGGTGTAGCCGTTGCTACGAGCTTATATGGAACGTTCTTGAATTTATCCAAGAATGTCTGATATGTCTTACTTCCAAAGCTCCGGAGTACACTTGCTTCATCCAGTGACGTTGCAGCAAAGTACGATGGATCTATATCACCATCTCTCACTCGCTCATAGTTCGTCAGCACAATCTGACTGTCACACGCCTTGACCTCGTCCATCGTCCGGCAATACTCCGGCTTCTCATATCCAAGCAGTTCCACCGCATCTCTGGTGAACTCCTGCTTCACTCCAAGTGGCAGAACAATCAAAGCTCTGCCGCCGGTATGTTCTGCTGCCAAATGGCAGAACTCTATCTCCTGTACCGTCTTTCCAAGACCGAATGCTTCAAACAATGCCCGTCGTCCGCCCTTAAGTGCCCATGCAACGGCATCTGACTGATGTGGTTTCAATGCCGGATTGATCTTTGAACGATCAACCGCAAATCCGCTGTCTGTTGCAAGGTCGATTTTGCTTTCTAAAAATTCTCTATATGTCATGTCACACCTCACTTGCAACCAGTTCTCTATTGCACAGCTTCTTGATCTGTCTCACTCGTTCAAACGATATACCGCACATTTTCGCTGTATCGGTCATGCCATATCCCTGCAGCATGCACCGCATCGGCTTCTGTGTTCTCGGAGACAACTGATCTACCATATGTTCAAAATCCATCATCGTAATAAGTTCTCCGATACAATCGTGTCTGTCTTCCAGAAACGAATCCCCATAACTGTCACCATCATCATTTACAATCTTGTCGAGTGATACATACTGTGGTTTCTCAACATCTTTCCAGCTAAATGGTGTACGTACCGTCACATCTCCAAATTGAATGTATCTTTCCACATATCTGTTGATATATATACCGATATAATTTCGATTTAAGTGTTCCAGATCCTTGCTTCTGTCAATGGCTTCCACCAGTGCAAGTACACCTTCCTGTATGATGTCATCGTAATTTGGGAATCCATGATATTTGTTCAGATGGAAATACACTAACTTAATGTTCTCCACGATCTTCTGATTTCGCAGCTCAATTCTTTCTGCCTTTGTCAAATCCATTCACCTCCTGTTGAAAGAGAGCTTCCATCTCATCAAGCGCAGATACACGCTCCTGTGTCGGTTGTATACTCTTAGGCATATTGCTCTGATATCCTCGTCTCTGTTTCTGCCTGCGCTCATTCACTGCATTTACTACCCATCGAATAATTGCGAGATAATGAGACTTTGTTTTGTAACCTTTCTCTTCAATGTACATATCAAGAAATTCGATTGCATCGTTACGAATATCAGCTCCGTACTTATCTGCGAGCTTGGTGAATTCATCATCCAACAGCATCACATTTCCGAATGGTCCATATGAATGCTTTGCGGGTGCGCCCTCTCTTTCATTTACTTTCATTTCATTTACTTTTATTTTATTTGTGGTGTTTTTACGGGATTTACTCTCATTTTTAACGGATTTATTATGGTTTTTACTGTATTTATCCGAATTTTGGGTGACTTTAATAAAAGAAGCGGTCTCCTCTTCATTCAAAAGCCATATCTCACAATCAACTATGATTTCACGTCTAAGGCTCTTTGCCGCCTCCTGATAGCGTTTCTGTATATTCGGGGAGGTAATGATAGTGTCCGAACTAGCAAGTGTGATCTCAACGATTAGTGACCGACTAGCCAAGAATGTCATTATCTGCTTCATTGAACCCTCGGACAGCCCAAGGGATGCTATCGCTGCATCCTCGCTGTCCTCATTCCATACGATGTAATAACCGTTTTCTCTATATATCTCCGCAAGCAACCATATGTAGAATATCAATCCATCCGATCCGTATCTTGCACTGAGTGCCCGAATCTTTAGGTCTGCGAAGAAATCCGTGTCAAATGGGAAGTACAGCAATCCTTTTTTTTGCGGTCTTGCCATCTGCTCCTTCCTTTCAATCCAGCTATTTAATAATGCTGGTTGCATAATCCTTATAAACATCTTCAAGCATTGTTCGATTACATTCTACGAACTCGCTTCCGGCAAGTTCCTTATACTCTGCCTGAATCTTCTGTCGTGCTCTTCTGACCGATTCTGTTGTTGGAAATCCCAACTCTCGCATATGCAGGAAGAACTGCTGAAGAGGAATCTTATCTACATCTACGCCGTTCTTCTTGCCAATTTCCTTGTACACCATGTAACATAAGCATCCGTCACTGCTCCGAGTCTCTGGATGTTTCTCAAGCATCGCTTTTACAACCTTATGTGTATCTCTGATATTTGCTCCCATCTTGTCACACCTCCCTGATCCGGATGCCGTGTCTGTAGAGCATCAGCTTCCGCTTTATGATGTAATCCTTTGTCCGGAATCCTTTTGTATCCTCTACGACCGTATCTCCGTTGGTATCTATATAAACGAAATCAGCGATATAACTACATGCATGTTCCACGCAAAACTTCTTCATCTTCACAAATCCATTCTTCAATGTGACCGGTCGCAGTTCATATTGCGATGGAATCAGTTCATATTTGACCTGCATCTGCAGATTGCTAATCTCGCCAGTCTGTTCAAGCAAATGAAGCTCCCGGTACCGCCACGCTTCCTTCTTGGAATCAAATGTAATACCGTCAACTACCACTTTCCTGCTTCTGTATTTGCTCATGTAACTCCTTTCCCTCTACCGCAACAAAAGCGGTAGAGAATGACTTACAATAAAACAAAGAATACTGTGATATATATATCTTTGTACAATAACCTTATCCAAACAATGCGGCAGCGGCACTGTTGTTCACCTGCTCCGGCGTCGGCATTTCCGCTTCATCCACCTGTGCCCGTTCTTCCTGCTGAGAGTCTTTCGCCTGTTCCTCAAGTGTTTCCGCCTGCTGTGAAGTTTCTGTAGCATCTACATCTGCAACTGGCTCATCTTCTACATATACCTTGGAACCATCCTCTTTGATGTATGCCATGTCGGATTCAAATGCCGACTGCATCTCGATAGACATGATTCCCCACTTGCTGATCAACTGACGGAGCATCGTCTTGTATGCCATTGCATCGAAGTTCTTATACCAGAAGCTTGAATACATCCACGAATCACGCTGATCATAATTACCGGCAACATAATCTGCATAAGACACCTTATGCTTCACACCGTATCTCGTGTTAATTGCGGTTCCATCTTTTGAAAAAGCCTGTGAGTATTTGTCCGCATGCGCGAGCATCTGATTTTTGCTCCAATACATCGACTTTCGAAATCCATTCACAAGTTCAAACATCGCATAATATCCAACCGTCTCCGCTTTCTCTCGTGCATCCCAGTCATTAACCATCAACTGAATGTTTATTTCCTCATTCATCGGATCAAAGCTGATAAACTCTCCTTCCTTGATAGCCAGCACAGTAAGCTTCTTATACTGACCTGATCGGATTGCAAGCTGAATATATCCTTTGTATCCCATCTGGAACTGTGCAACCTTTGTACCGGCTTTGTTGTCGCTATACGGCACAAGGTAATAATGACCGAGTTGTGGTGATGGGGAAAGCTTCAAGCTCTCTCCCAACAGCGCACCAGACAGGATCGATGGCTTCGTACATTCTGCAAGAGCAGGATTCACGCTGACTGCAGATACTACTCCGGAGATAAAGCGCTGCACATTTCCCTTACCAAGTGCCTGCTCAATATTCGCTTTGATATCCATACGATTCAAGAACCCTGTCATTGTCGTGTCCTGAATCTGATTCTGCTTACTCTTAACCAAACTATTCTGTACCATCTTATTTGTCTCCCTTCTTTACAATCGCATCAACTACAATATCTGAAAGCGTCTCGGCTAACTGGTCTAAGATCTGTTCAAATCCGCCCTTCTTGTCTGATTCCATCTCTCTCTTATCCTTCTTCATAAGTTCATCACAAGTGGCATCCGCTAATGTAAGAATCTTTTTGTATTTTTCATCTGCATCCTTCTTGTCATAACTTACACGAAGGTTATGCTTAAAACTACCAAGGATTGATGCAATTTCAACCGCACATATACCTTCATTTCCACTAATTATTGCTGTTCCATTTTCTGCTTTTACCATCTTCATATCCTCCTAAATCGCTCTAAACTCTATGTTTCTGCTCTGGAAGAACTCTTTCAGGGCAAGTGCATCTTCGGTTGTAAGAAGTGCCGCAAACCGCACTTCCATCTTATCCGGCTCTGTAACCATGTGTTCCGGCGCCTGCTGATCCTGATCCGGTACCGGCTCCGGAATGATAACCGGCGTTTCATACACCTTCTTCTCTTCCGCTTCCTTGGCACGCCGTTCTTCTTCCTGCTTCCTCCGTGCCTCTGCTTCCGCCTTCTGCTTTGCAATCTCTGACATCCGCTGTGCCTCTGCTATAGACCGGTTCATATCCAACGTCTCTTTATATACCGCAACGGCTTCAAACGCATATTCTGAAAGCCGGTTCAATGTCAGCATATCTGTGCCGATCTGATACATCCGATCACGCATCTTCTCTTCGATAGACTTCATCGATACGGATGCATTCAACCACTTCTCATCCCAGATCATCTCCAGTTTTACAAATGCCTGAAATCCAATTGTCTCAAAGAGTGCTTCAATCTCCTTCCGCTTCTCTTCCTTCAACGTCTGCTCATATTCTTTGATCTGCTTATCAATCAACTGTACCGGCTCATTCACAATATCCGTGAGTTCACGAATTTTCCGTTCGAATTCATCGTATGGCTTCAAACAATCCTTTTTGATACGGATTCTCTCATCTGACATAGCCTTAATAAGCTTATTCAATGCCGCTCTGTCTGCTTTAGCATCCTTAATCTGATCACTGCCTGTATATACCAGATTCTTATACATCTCTACCTTGCTTGTAATCTCTGCTTTCAATTCTTCATAGTTAAACTGAATTACCTCCGGAAATGTTACCGGTTCTACTCTTAACTCCATTCATATCCTCCTAACTTAATACCAGCTCATATTGAGCATCCTTACCTACCGAGAGCAGGGACTTGATACGTTCGCTCTCCCGCTGATCCTTCAACTTCTGCTCTGTGCATTCCTCACATCGCTCCTGTGGATCCAGATGTGCACCACAGGTCGGACAGATATAACCATACATGGCATCCTCCTATATCTCCGGCAGCACCAACGGCGGAGCCTTCATGTTCTCTACGCATGTCCAAAACTTCCGCTCTTCATCCGCCAGATATTCAATATCCGCTTCCACATCAGATCTCTCGATGTGATAATGTCTGGTCTGCAAATACACCGTTCCATCTGAGAACACTGATTTGAGCTGCGCTTTCAGCTCCACAAACTCAAACTCTGTCACCATCAGATAATGCAAGATCTGTATGTAATAGTTCTCCGGCAGGCGATGATCCCACTTCTCCTTCTGACGGGATTGCAGGATATTTGTAGTTTTACACTCCCATACACCCATGCGACCAGCTTCATCCTTGAGCCATCCATCCAGAGATGCATGTGCGAACGGATATGCGTCATTTGTCCACATGTTATTTTCCTCGTAGAACATCTCATACTGCGGATAGTCCATCTTGAACAGTTCCCGGAGATACTTCTCTGCTTCGGTGCCATACTTCACATACGGCTTGTCCGAGATATCCTCCGGCATCAGATGAAACGCCTTGTCCTTCCAGAGTTCCACATTTGTCTTATATGGATTCTTACCAATTATTGCAGATGCATCTGATCCGCCAATCTTCGTTCTGTGCTTCAACCAATCTTCACGATTTGGAAGCACCTGCATCGTAACCATTGATTCACGCTCCCTCCCGTGTTATAATTCTTATTGTGTTATTTGTTATTTGCACCTGCGGGATGCCAGTCCCAAGGGTGCTTTTTTTGTAGATCTCGATTGCATGGTCCATATCATCATCGTTGGCACATTCGATCAGTCCCTTATAGATCACCGCTGCAATCATCATCCAAAAGCCATAGATCATGCCAATCCATAACAGCACCGCACCTTCGACCATGGCGAATGTTGCCAGCCGATAGGTCCATATAATCATGTCGTTGCTCATCCTCTTTCTTCCTCTCTGCTTTTTGTTACTGATGTTCTGGAGCAAGTGTGCCCCATGCGATCTGTTCCGCAATACGCTTCGGATCATACTGTGGCACTCTACGTCCAGCTTTTAGATCTTTTCGATACTTCAAAAAGTCTACAAACGCCAGATAATTCACATATGTCACGCCGCAGCCATCCAGAATTGTATGTGCGCCGTATCTGCCCTTCTGTACGTACTGATCAATCTCTGCGATTCGACTGGTGACCGTCCGGGCGGATACATTCATCAGCTTCTGGATCTGAGCTTTCGACATATACGGCGATGCGTTAATGTAACGTATACTTGTGATCTCCATTTTGCTAAAACCTCCTTGTATATTTAGTAAAACGATGGTTTACAGAAAAAAAACGATAAATCAAATAATTTTTTTATTTTTTCTGCAATTTCATCTTTTGTCCATTAGACGCTATCTGCTTGACTATTTTTCTCCCAACTCCTATACTCTCCTTACAGGTTCCTGCCAGAACCAAGTACATACGAAAGGAGCATTCTATGAAACTAAATATTGATTGCATGCGTGCAATTCTATTAGAAGTTGAAAAAGTCTCATATGGTAAATCATTACCTTTTCAATCGTTGGTATCTGCGCTTTCTAGTTACAGCACCGACGATATCAGTTATTCCGTACTGAAACTTAAAGAAGCAGAATATATCAAAGCCTCGACGCTTAATGCCGATAACACGACAATGATCATTGCTATAAACGATATTACTTACAACGGTCACCAGTTTTTAGAATCCATTCGTGACAATAATGTCTGGAAAAAGACTAAAGCTATAGCATCGAAAATCGGAGCAACCTCCGTGTCTGCCATTACGCAAATAGCATCAAGTGTTGTAGCATCAATCATTAAATCAACGCTTGGTATTTGATGACTGCAATGCCTTTTCGCTGTATCTCTGTATCGTCTGCTCATCTGGAACAGCATCAATATCTTTCAGATACAGCGTAAGGGCTTTTGTTGATTTCTTATATGCGGCTGCTCTTACAAACTGACTAATAGCAACCACAATCAGAATTACACATACTAACTTGCTCATGCTTCTCCTTTCTATCACTTTAAGTGGATTTTGTAGGCAAAAAAATATAATCTAACGGCATATTATATAATCTCGATAATGTATCAAGAATTGCAAACGACGGTGTAACTGCACCTTTTTCCCAGTTGATTACTGTTTTTTTGCTTACTTTAAGGCTTTTGGCGACATCTTCCTGAGTTAATTTCGCATTTACTCTTGCCGCTGCCAAGCTTATCTTAACATTCTGCAATCGTTATCATCTCCTTTCGCATATCATAATACCATCACTTTAAGTGGATGTCAACACTGAAAGTGAATTTTTTTCATTTTTAGTTGCTATATGTCCACTTATGGTGTATAATCTCTTTTGTAGGGAGGTGGTAACATGCCATACGAAGAATTCAATAAATTGTTCGCAAAAAATCTAAGATATTATCTTAATAAGTATAATATGACACAAGCAGAGCTCGCAAAACATCTGAACGTAGGAACTACATCTGTTTATAATTGGTGTAATGGCATCAAATCTCCAAGAATGGATAAAGTGGATGCAATGTGTGAATTATTCAACTGTAAACGTTCAAATTTGATGGAAGATAAAGATCAAGTTGAGGAAACACATTACTACGAGAATCCGAAGACAGCAAAAATAGCACAGGAGATCTTCGAGAACAAAGAACTCTCACTTCTCTTCGATGCTGCACGTGATGCTTCTCCAGAAGACATCCAAACAGTACATACAATGCTACTTGCATTAAAAAAGAAAGAAAAAGGCGAATAAGTCCGTATTATTGTACCAGCGCTATGATATTATGCTCTTAGTCGCAGGGGGTGATATTACGAACGAAGTATTTGTACACTTAATTGATTTTAAAGGAGCAAACGCAAAGGAAACGGTCACTTCGAACGAAGATGGCAGTTTCTCAATCTTTATCAATTCAAGACTCAATCAGGAACAGCAGACAGATGCTTACTTACATGCTCTGTCCCACATCACCAGGTTGGACTTCGAGAATAGAGATGCTTGCGTTGACCACTTAGAATATTATGCACACAATAAAATTTAATAAAGGGGGATTCCTATTATGAAGAAAAAACTTTTTGCAATTATGCTTGCTTGCTCTTTGCTCACTGGCTGTGGAGCATCAAAAGAGCCTAATTTAGGATCTTACGATAATAACTCAACAGAAGCAATTACCGAAGCATCCTATATTGCAGACAACACCGAAACAACCGCATCTGATGAAGATGGCGAAACAGAGACAACAACAGAATCTGAAAACGAAACAGCATATGAAATTACCTACACAAATGCTCAAGTTCAAGAATCATATAGTGGCGTAATGGTTGACGTAATTGTCGAAATTGAAAATACAGGTACTTCGGATTTATATTTATCTAACGGAGCATGCGACCTAGAAGATGAAAATGGTCACTTAGTATCTGCTATGAAAAGCGTACCAACATATCCTAATGTGATTTCTCCCGGAGAAAAAGGTTATATGTCCGATACTATAACGCTTGATAACTATTCTGGCGATTTGGAATTAACTGTTTTACCTAGACCTCATGTTGAAAAAGCATCTATACATAAAACAAGATATGAAATTTCAGATGTATCAACAAATAATAACGATTGGGATCGAATTGATGTTATAGGAAGGTTAACATGCACATCTGATCAAGTAGAATCTGTAAGCTATGTAGCCGCTATATTCTATGATGCCGATCACACGCCTATTGGTATAAGCGATACCGTTATAATGGAAGACCTGAATCCAAATGATACAATTGGCTTTGAACTGAGTGGAATCACACTTCCAGAAGGTGTAAATACAGATACTGTTGCAGACTATGAGATATTTGCATATCCTGCACAATTTCAATAAAAAATAGATAAATAAAAATCCCTCAGGTGCTGGAAACACCTGAGGGTGTCACCCATAAACCGAAGGCTTATGCATAACAAATTCGCAACTTGTATTATACCATAAGCCTTCACATTTTCATAGGCTTATTTTTTTATGCCTATTTTTTCAAAGGAGGTTTTATTATGTGGCGTGAAACTCAAAAAAACGGAACAGTTGTCTATCGTGAACGATACACAAACCCTCTCACCCTTAAGGTCGAAAGAGTTGCGGTCTCATATCCAAAAGACACGCCGCAGAACAAGAACAAAGCACAAAGAGAGTTAAATGCAAAGATCGAAGCTGCTATTAAGGATCTTCAATGCACCGATAATACGGTAACTCTTGCAAAACTTCAAAAAGAGTATCTGAAAGCCCAAAGAATCATATACAAAGATAGTACAGTTGATCGGAATGAGAGTGTTACTGGCTCTGTCATAGAGATCTTGAATCCAGATGCAATTGTCAACAACCTGACAGCACAATATGTAAAGTCCAGATTGCTCGATTCCGGAAAAGAACTTACGACATTGAACTCTTACATAACACGATTCAAAGCAATGTTAAATTGGGGATATGAAAATGACTACCACGATAACATGAAGCTGATCACAAAGCTTAAGCCATTTGATGATTCATCTGATGATAAAGAAATTACTACAAAATACTTGGAACCTGAAGAAGCAAAAAAGCTCCTTGATTACATCAAACATGATAATTGCTGGCACTGGTACTATATAACTTCGATACTATTACTCACAGGCTTGAGATTCGGCGAATTGTCTGCACTAGAAGTATCTGATATCGATATGGACCAGTTAACAATCCGAATCTCCAAAACATACGATTCAAAGCACGACAGTGTCACTACACCAAAGACCGATAATTCCAAGCGTGTAATACACATCCAGCCGGCACTCTTAGTAGAATTAAAGAAATGTATGCTATGGCGTAAAGAAATGATGCTTGCAAACAATTTCAGATCAAGCATCTTGATTCCAAACAGCAAAGGTGATCATATGCAAATAGCCGGTTACGAAAAATACCTTCGTATCATATCAGAGAAGCTATTTGAACGACGTGTGACACCTCATATGTTACGACATACGCACGCTTCGCTTCTCGCCGCAAACAACATGACTCCTGATGAGATTGCCCGCCGCCTCGGGCATGGAAAAAGTGAGATAACCAGAGAAATCTATATTCATGTTACTAAAAAAGTAACCCAAAATGATAATCAGAAATTAGATCAGATAAATCTCTTCTCATAATTTTTGCCCAGTAAATGCCCAGTAACGCATTTTTCAACCATTAAAAAACGGCGGAAACCCCTTGATTCTACGTGGTTTCCGCCAAATAAAAAAGATGCCCAGAGCCGGAATCGAACCAGCGACACGAGGATTTTCAGTCCTCTGCTCTACCAACTGAGCTATCTGGGCATTTGGTCTGTGAACTGTTGTGTATCACAGACCTTATCATAGCATATTGATTGTTTGAATGCAAGTAATTTTTATGATTTTTGCGAAAAAAGAGAAAATTATAACAAAAATTTATTTTATCTTGCCATAAGGTAGATTTTTTCCATATCTCTCATATTGAGCTGTTTAAAGACTCCAATGGTGCGAGTGTCCTCAAAACTGCATTTGAATGCAAGATCATGAATTTGCTGATCTGTGAGATCCAGACCCAGTTCATGTAAACTGGTGGGCATTTCTACAGACCGGAAGAAATTTTCCATTGCTTCAATTCCTGCAAGGGCTGTTTCTTTATAATCAGTTCCACATGGAATGTCAAATACATTGGTGGCAAACTGAGCAAAACGTTCAGGGTTCACCTCGTAGACGTATCGTGCCCAGCTTCCCCAGATAGCTGCCAGACCTGCTCCGTGAGTTACATTGTAGACACCTCCCAGTTCATGTTCAAGCTGGTGGCATGCCCAGTCACCACCACCTGTACCGCATCCGGTCAGACCGTTGTGGGAAAGGCTTCCTGCCCACATAATTTCTGCCCTGGCGCTGTAATTGTCTGGTTCTTTCATAAGAATACGGGCATTGTAAATGACTGTCTGCATCAGAGCTTCGCTGATACTGTCTGTAATCTCCATAGTTTCAATATTTACAAAATATCGCTCCATGGTGTGCATGAGGATGTCTACACATCCGCTTTCTGTCTGATACTGTGGGAGTGTGTAGGTGAGACGTGGATTTAAGATGGCAAATTTCGGCCTGCAGTAATCTGTCTTTGCACATCCACGTTTTTCTTTTGTTTCTTCATTTGTGATAACACTGGAACTGCTCATTTCACTTCCGGAAGCCGCAATTGTAAGGATGACACCAATGGGCAGACAGCCGGTTGGAACAGCTTTTTTCAGACAGAAATCCCAGACATCATTGTTCGGATTGGCAACGCCATAGCCGATGGCTTTGGAAGAGTCAATAACACTTCCTCCTCCTACAGCAAGGATAAAGTCTACATGTTCTTTTTGGCATAATTCGATTCCCTCGCGGACTTTGGAAAGAAGTGGATTAGGAATGACACCACCCAGGGTGATGTATTCAAGACCTTCTTCTTTCAGATTAGAAGTGATCTCATCAATCAGTCCGGAACGGACAGCACTCTGACCTCCATAATGGATCAGAACTTTTTTTGCTCCATACTTCTTCAGCAGGGAACCTGCCTGAAGGTGGGTATCTTTGCCAAAGAGAACCTGTGTTGGTGTATAATATTCAAAATTTCTCATAATATGTAAACGACCTCCTATAGATTGAAAGGTTAACTGAATCAGGTAAGTCCTCTGCTTTAATTGTAAAATGTAATGAGCAGTAGGTGGGACTTCCTTTTTATATTAAAGCAAATAATGGAAAAATAGTCAAAAAATAATAAAAAAATTAAAATTTGAAAGTAATTTTTGCTGGTTCTCAGAAGACATTTTAGAAAGATTCCAGTACAGATATCTATAATTTTCTGCACACAGAAAACGGAAAGACAGGAATTTATAGATTTTGGACAGAATATTTTATGGGCATTATGTGAATGGAATGCTATGATAAATACACTTAAATATACAAAGTGAATAAAAAAGGAGGAAACAAGAAATGAAAAAAAGAATGTGCAAGATTATGGCACTTGCCATGACAGCAGCTATGGTGGTACCGATGGCAGCGCAGACAACTGCATTTGCAGCTGACGACAAAGAAATTACTTACTGGAATATCGCGGTAGAGAGCCCGGACAAAGATATTGTTACTGCAGCAGTAGACAAGTTTAACAAAGAAACAGAGTCAGGCTATACTGTAAATTCGGTAGCTATCCAGAACGATACATACAAGGAAAAACTTGTTATCGCGATGAGCTCCGGTGAGTGTCCTGATATGTACTCAAGCTGGTCCGGTGGTCCAATGTATGAATATATTGATTCCGGATTTGCTCAGCCGATTGATGATCTTCTTGATCAGTCCGATGTTAAAGATAAACTTCTGGATGCAGCTATTGAACAGGGAAGCTACAATGGACATGTATATGCGATCCCATATCTGAATGTTTCTCTGGCAGGTATCTTCTACAACAAAGATATGTTTAAACAGTACGGACTTGAAGAACCGAAGACATTAGCTGATCTGGAAAATATCTGTGCAACATTAAAAGAAAACGGAATTACACCTTTTGCACTTGCTAATGCTTCCAAATGGACAGGTTCCATGTACTTCATGTCTCTGGCAGCACGTTATGGCGGACTGGAACCATTCCAGAATGCAGTTGCAGGAACCGGTAAATTCACAGATGACTGCTTCATCAAAGCAGGTGAGAAGATTCAGGAGTGGGTTAAAAACGGATACTTCCCGGATGGCGTAAACTCCTTAAGCGAAGATGACGGACAGGCAAAACAGTTAATGTATCAGGAGACAGCAGGTATGCTTCTCTGTGGCTCATGGTATACAGGAACATTCCAGACTGACAGTGAGGAATTCTATCAGAAGATCGGCTGGTTCCCATTCCCTGCAATTGATGATTCCGATGCTGATCCTACAATCCAGATCGGTACTGTAGGTGATCAGTTCATTTCTTTCAACTGTGAAGGTGATAAACTTGCAGCAGCATTTGAATGTGCAACAGATCATTTATCTGATGAAGTTGCAGACATTACATACTCTAACAACAAGATTGTTCCTGTAAAAGATGCAGGAGACCACATCAAAGACCCTGTTGTAAAGGAAATTTTTGATGCAGCCCAGGAAGCATCTTCTATCCAGTTGTGGTATGACCAGTATCTGCCAACATCTGTTGCATCTGCACATCTTGATGGCTTACAGGAAGTATTTGGTCTGACAAAGACTCCTCAGGAAGCACAGGAAGAAATGCAGACAGCAATGGACGAATATTTAAGTACCAAATCTGATTCCGGCGCAGCAGATGATACTGCAGAAGAAGCTACAGATGATGCAGCAGCAGATGATGCAGCAGCAGATGATGCTGAATAATCTTTAAAGGAAAGCAGGCATTCATTCTGACCTGAGTAAGGGTAGAAAAGAAGGGTTCTGCACATGCTGAAAGTGCAGAACCCTTTATCTTGAAAAACAATATGTGAGTACACAGAGCGTGCTTGAAAAATCATTTCAATGTCAAATCACATATCAGACAGCAGCACTTTTTCTGGCACCTGTTATCATTTTATTAGTAGTACTATAAATGAGCAAATTTGAAAAATTGCACAAAATTATCCCGCTAACTTCATAAATGCATCAAAATCATTACTTTCTTTTGCGCATTGGAAGAGATACTGATATTTTTCTGTCTGGATAATACTTCCAATTCGGTGGTAGCCTTTTTCGAAAGAACAGAATTCACCAGTCCCTGCCACTCACATAAAATGTGCAATTGACATGAGTAGCCAATATCTTTGGATTCCCTGCGCAGAACGTATCTGGTAGCTGTCCAGTGCCATTTTATCCTTACACTGGCGGAAAAACATTTCTATCGGCCATATGCCGATATCTGCATAATTCCCCATCGTGTAGCATATAGTTTTTTTAGCTCATCTGACGAATAATTTGTACTGTCAAGATTTGTAACTATTGTTTCATAAACACCTTCTGAAATGGGAAATCTTACAATCCTAAATTTCAACTCATAAATACTGTGGGATCACTTATTTTTGTTTTTTAGTGGCAAGTAATCAAATGGTTGTGTTGCTGAAATAAAGCGATAATGATTTTTATCTTTTAATAATTCCTTCGCTTCATTCGTTTGTTTTCTTGTGAGCTTCAGACAAATATCGGTATCAAAACAGTCTGTAGCTGGCAAATCTAAACCATTTTTGATGCCGTTAATACCATCTTTGACACGTATGAGAAAGAACCAGCCTTTCTTTTGTATATGTGCCATGCTATTGAAAGACTCATAACCTCGATCAGCTATAACAAGTATAGTCAAAAAATAATAAAAAAATTAAAATTTGAAAGTAATTTTTGCTGGTTCTCAGAAGACATTTTAGAAAGATTCCAGTACAGATATCTATAATTTTCTGCACACAGAAAACGGAAAGACAGGAATTTATAGATTTTGGACAGAATATTTTATGGGCATTATGTGAATGGAATGCTATGATAAATACACTTAAATATACAAAGTGAATAAAAAAGGAGGAAACAAGAAATGAAAAAAAGAATGTGCAAGATTATGGCACTTGCCATGACAGCAGCTATGGTGGTACCGATGGCAGCGCAGACAACTGCATTTGCAGCTGACGACAAAGAAATTACTTACTGGAATATCGCGGTAGAGAGCCCGGACAAAGATATTGTTACTGCAGCAGTAGACAAGTTTAACAAAGAAACAGAGTCAGGCTATACTGTAAATTCGGTAGCTATCCAGAACGATACATACAAGGAAAAACTTGTTATCGCGATGAGCTCCGGTGAGTGTCCTGATATGTACTCAAGCTGGTCCGGTGGTCCAATGTATGAATATATTGATTCCGGATTTGCTCAGCCGATTGATGATCTTCTTGATCAGTCCGATGTTAAAGATAAACTTCTGGATGCAGCTATTGAACAGGGAAGCTACAATGGACATGTATATGCGATCCCATATCTGAATGTTTCTCTGGCAGGTATCTTCTACAACAAAGATATGTTTAAACAGTACGGACTTGAAGAACCGAAGACATTAGCTGATCTGGAAAATATCTGTGCAACATTAAAAGAAAACGGAATTACACCTTTTGCACTTGCTAATGCTTCCAAATGGACAGGTTCCATGTACTTCATGTCTCTGGCAGCACGTTATGGCGGACTGGAACCATTCCAGAATGCAGTTGCAGGAACCGGTAAATTCACAGATGACTGCTTCATCAAAGCAGGTGAGAAGATTCAGGAGTGGGTTAAAAACGGATACTTCCCGGATGGCGTAAACTCCTTAAGCGAAGATGACGGACAGGCAAAACAGTTAATGTATCAGGAGACAGCAGGTATGCTTCTCTGTGGCTCATGGTATACAGGAACATTCCAGACTGACAGTGAGGAATTCTATCAGAAGATCGGCTGGTTCCCATTCCCTGCAATTGATGATTCCGATGCTGATCCTACAATCCAGATCGGTACTGTAGGTGATCAGTTCATTTCTTTCAACTGTGAAGGTGATAAACTTGCAGCAGCATTTGAATGTGCAACAGATCATTTATCTGATGAAGTTGCAGACATTACATACTCTAACAACAAGATTGTTCCTGTAAAAGATGCAGGAGACCACATCAAAGACCCTGTTGTAAAGGAAATTTTTGATGCAGCCCAGGAAGCATCTTCTATCCAGTTGTGGTATGACCAGTATCTGCCAACATCTGTTGCATCTGCACATCTTGATGGCTTACAGGAAGTATTTGGTCTGACAAAGACTCCTCAGGAAGCACAGGAAGAAATGCAGACAGCAATGGACGAATATTTAAGTACCAAATCTGATTCCGGCGCAGCAGATGATACTGCAGAAGAAGCTACAGATGATGCAGCAGCAGATGATGCAGCAGCAGATGATGCTGAATAATCTTTAAAGGAAAGCAGGCATTCATTCTGACCTGAGTAAGGGTAGAAAAGAAGGGTTCTGCACATGCTGAAAGTGCAGAACCCTTTATCTTGAAAAACAATATGTGAGTACACAGAGCGTGCTTGAAAAATCATTTCAATGTCAAATTACATATCAGACAGCATGTCAGAAAATATATAAAAACCATCTCAGAAATATATCTCTAACATATTCCGAAAGCATTTTTCAAACATACTCTGGCATACGTTAGGTCAGATGATCAAATCTCAGAAAGTATTAAAAAGGAGGCACCAAAATGAATGAAAAAGGGATATCTCTGGTTCAGTTAAGACAGAGAAAAACACGTCAGACAGCAGCACTTTTTCTGGCACCTGTTATCATTTTATTAGTAGTATTTATCGCGTATCCGATTATTGATACATTTATTACAAGCGGATACCAGTGGAATGGTATTTCCGCAGACAAGAAGATGGTAGGACTTGCAAACTGGGCAAAACTGATTAAAGATACAAAATTCTGGATAGCATTTAAGAACAACGTTATTATCATGATCCTATCTATCATTATCCAGATTCCGTTAGGACTTGCAATGGCAACATTCCTTGACTTTGGCGGTAAGAAACTTACAATTTTCAAGGTTATCTGGTTTATTCCAATGCTTATGTCTTCTGTTGCAATTGGTTTCCTTTTCACATACGCACTTGCAACAAACGGAGGTATTGTCAGCACAATTTCCGGATGGTTTGGAGGGGGCAACATTGACCTTCTTGGTAATCCAAAATTAGCATTGCTCACAGTTATTCTTATCATTGCATGGCAGTTTACACCATTCTACATGGTTTACTTTATGGCTGGGTATACAAACATCCCATATGATGTATTTGAAGCAGCAAGAATCGATGGTGCTACAAGAGGACAGTATTTCTGGAAGATTGCACTTCCACTTCTTATTCCGTCAATTAAGAGTGCAGCTATCCTTTCAATGGTTGGATCTCTGAAATACTTCGATCTGATCTATGTTATGACAGGTGGCGGTCCTGGTACTGCTACAGAGCTGATGGCAACCTATATGTACAAAGAATCATTCAAGAACTTTAACATGGGTTATGGCTCAGCCATTGCAGGAGGTATGTTTATCCTGATTACAATGGTATCTATGATTACTATGAAACTTATAAACGGAAAACAGGAGGATTAAGGGATGGACAGCTATAAGAAAAGTAGAAGAAAAAGCATCATAGCCTGGGTCATTGCTTTTGTTCTTGCTATCGGTGCAGCAATTGTATCATTTACACCTTTTATATTCATGGTGCTGAACTCATTCAAAGAGAAATTTGAGATGCTTACCAAGGGTGTATTCCAGCTTCCTGATCAACTGAACTGGTCCAATTACACTGAGGTACTTACAGGAGGGTTTGCAAATTACTTCAAGAACAGTGTGATCGTTCTTGCAATTTCCCTGATCCTGCTGCTGTTTATTTCAGCATGCGCTTCTTATCCTCTGGCAAGATTTAAGTTTAAAATGGCACAGCCGATTTATGCGATTATTGTAGCCTGTATGTCTATTCCTGTACATATTACATTGATCCCTGTATTCAAAATGTCAAAGTCAACAGGACTTTATGATACAATCTGGTCACTGATCGGACCGTATGTCGCATTCGCAGTTCCGATTTCCGTATTTATCCTGACCAGCTTTATGAAAGAGATTCCGAGAGAAATCGAAGAATCTGCTGAAATTGACGGATGTGGAAAGATTCAGATGTTCTTCTCCATGATCCTGCCGCTTTCCAAACCCGGAATGGCGACACTGGCAATTTACAATGGTGTAAATATGTGGAATGAATTCTCATTTGTAAATACACTGACACAGTCTGCCCAGAATCGTACCCTGCCGTTGGCAATCTGGGAATTTCAGGGACAGTATTCTATGAATACACCAATGATCATGGCGGTTCTTACATTAACACTTTTACCAATGGTTATCATGTTTATTATTTTCCAGGATAAACTGGTAAAAGGTATGACTGCAGGTGCTGTAAAGGGTTGATTCTTTCTGCGAAATCTGTTGTATCCATTTACCATTGAACATGGTATGATATTGGGGAGGTAAAATCCCCCCCTGATCATGTGGGTATATGTGAAATTATGTGACAGATGAGGAAAGACAACATGAACAAATGGAAAACAAAATTCAGCTACTGGAAATTTGATAAAAAAATACTTTTACTTGTGACCGTCAGTATTCTTATTGTAACGCTGACGGTTGCAGGTGTTTCTCTGACTTTTTCTATAGCATCGATGAAAGAGCAGTCTGTAGAACTTTTGCAGATGCAGAATAATACAGTTGCGGAATCTTTTAAGGGATCAATGGATTCATATAAAGAAATCGTATTGGGTACGATCATGGATGATTCTGTGCAGAATTACTGCAGGCAGGTGCAGAAAAATGAGCTGAAGACAGCAGACATTGATGCAGTTTACAGCAAGCTGGAGAATCTGAATAATATGTATGAGAGTCTGAACTTTGCTGCCATTGTCAGTTCGGATTATAAAAGTTACTACTATAGAGGAAAGGGTTCTTTATCAGTTACGCAGTTTGAAGAAGTGTATCCCCAGGCATATGAGAGAAGCAAATATGCGCAGAAAGGAACGCTGAAAGTTTCCTATAATAACGATTATTATAACGATTATTATAAAGGGAACAGATATACATTGAGTCTGTATTATCCATTATATGATACCAGAAAAGTATCTGATGCAAGAGGGCTTCTGTGCATGAATTTCGATGATCCGGCAGTACAGAGGATGCTGGCTGTAGGAGATTCTTCAGCAGAAACAAGAGTAGTTGACACAGGTGGAATGATACTGCTTTCGAATGATAAAGAGGAGACAGGCCGTTACGTAAATTATATAGATGAGATGGAAAAAGGGATACAGATATTTACAAAGAATGGGAATATGTATGTATGCCAGAAGATTAAGAACTGGAATTATTATGTAGTCAGTTCGATTTCTTTTTATAAACTAATGGAATCAGGATTCCATATAATGGTTGTTGTGATTCTGGTGCTGATCATAGTGCTGATCATAGTAAGCATTATTATAAGAGCACTGGTCAGGAAAATGTATCAGCCCCTTAATAAGGTAGTATCTAAGATGGATTATGTTGCAACAGGTTCCCTGAGAACAAGAATCAATGTTGACAATATGGGCGAGGATTTTGCCAAGCTTGCAATTGGTTTTAACTCTATGATGGATGAAATCGAGGTGTTGATGGAACAGGTAAAACTGGAACAGCATCAGCTGGAGCAGATTCGTTTTAATGCCCTTCAGTCGCAGATCCAGCCACATTTTCTTTATAATACACTGGAATGTATCCACTGGCAGGCGATTGCCGAAGGAAATAAAGAGATTTCCACAATGGTAAAGGCGCTGGCGAAATATTACAGGATCTGTCTCAGCAAAGGGCATGATGTGATCACAATCAGAGAAGAAGTAGAGCACATCAGGAATTATATGATTATCCAGAACATGAGATACGACAACATTATCGGAAGTGAGATTGTTGTAGAATCTCAGGTGGAAGAAAGCCTGATACCGAAGCTGACCCTGCAGCCACTGGTAGAGAATTCCATTTATCATGGAATGAAAGTAAAAGAGGGAAAAACAGGTACACTTTATCTTACAGCATATAAAAATGAGGATGAAGTTATCATAAAGGTATCAGATACAGGCACAGGAATGAGTCAGGAACAGATAGATGAAATGAATGAACAGCTCTCCAGATACGAGGATTCCTTTGGATATGGAGTGCGAAACGTAAACAAGAGGATTGAACTTCTTTTTGGGGAGGGATATGGTCTTAATTACCAGAAGAATGATTCGGGTGGAGTAACTGTCGTGATCCATCTGCCATATCAGACAGAAATCAAAAAGAACACAGCAGGAGGCGAGTGGACGTGTGTATAGAGTACTGATTGTTGATGACGAAAAGATGATACGCATGGGGATGAAAAATGCAATAGACTGGAAGAAACTGGGAGTAGATGACGTATTTACTGCTGCGTCAGGAAACGAGGCTTTGAAGATTCTTAAAGAAGAAGGTCCTGAAATTATGGTTACAGATATCCAGATGACAGAAATGACAGGACTGGAACTGATTAAAGCGGCCAGAGAATCAGTACCTGAACTGCGTGTGATCGTGCTTACAGGCTTTGATAATTTTGAGTATGCAAGAGAGAGCCTGCGGCTTCAGGTGCAGGATTTCTTCCTGAAACCGATTGATGAAGATGATCTTTTCAATGCGATAGAAAAGCAGATAAAAGAACTGAAAGAGCAGGAAAACAAAGAGCAGAATCAGGCCAGAGTGTGGCGCTCTCAAGGCTCTGTAGTGCAGATGAGACTGGAGCAGTGCATGAGAAATTTGGTGCATACAAAAGCAGATAAAGAGATGCAGTTGTATATTCTCCAGAAAGATTTTCAGTTTGATATTAAGCAGAAAATGAGCCTGATTCTTCTGGAACAGGGAATGTATACAGAACAGCAGAATGACGGAAAATTCCGTGCAATGACTGTTAAAAATGTCTGCATGAGCATGGTGGATTCCCAAAACAGAGGAATCACATTTGTAGATGATGACGGTACGATTGCGATTGTCTGTTTTGAAAAGGATGATGACGACAGCGTTCTGGAACAGATTGAAGAATTGTCGGATGTGCTGAAGGATGAATTTGAATATAAACCAAAGATTACGGTTGGAAGTGCAGTGCAAGGATTTGAAAATCTGGCAATTTCCTACAATGATGCCAGATATCTTCTGGAACATGAAAAAAAGAATATTCAGGACATTATACAGACGATGGGGGCTCAGAACAAGAAGAAAATCTTCTGGGAAATCTATGCAGAACTGCGAAATATCATGATTTCCAATATAGGAACTCCAGATTATGTACTAAAGGCATTTAATACCTTTATTAAGGCAACAGAATCCTATAATCTTTCCCCTTCTGCTGTGCGCAGATGTTGTTTCGAGATTGCCTCCTCTTTGATTTTTTCCTACATGGAAGTATCGTGTGAGGTGGAAGAAGGAAAGTTGGATGCACTCTCCAAGAGTCTGTCATCAGCAGGAAAAGAAGAGGCCTGTGAGATTACGAGAATGTTTATTGAGCAGCTCATTGAAAATGATGAAGAGGATGTACATTATACCATTTCCAATGCCAGACACTATATAGATGAGCATCTTGCAGAGGATATTTCGGTTTCCAGCATTGCGGAAAGTCTCTATATCACGCCGAATTATTTCTCCAGATTATTTAAGCGGATTACAGGTGAAGGATGTAATGAATACATTGTCAGAAAGAGGATTGAGAAGGCGAAGAGCCTTCTGGAAACTACCAGCATCAAGACTGGAAAGATTGCTATGATGGTAGGATACAGAGATACGAATTATTTCTCACTGGCATTTAAGAAACATACAGGAAAATCTCCGACGAAATACAGAGAAGAAATGCAGAATACATAATGCAGGAGTAGCGGGCTGCGCTGAGGCTTTGTTAATACCTGCTGAATAATTATCAAATTATATAAACAGGAGGATCTGAAATGAAAGATCACAGAAAAGAAAGAGCAGAAGCAAGAAAAAAAGCAGAAAAACTGGTATCACAGATGACGCTTCTGGAGAAGGCTTCCCAGTTAAAATACGATGCTGCTCCCGTGAAAAGACTGGGTGTTCCGGCATACAATTACTGGAATGAAGCACTGCATGGAGTGGCCAGAGCAGGTGTGGCAACCATGTTCCCACAGGCAATTGCGATGGCTGCAGTATTTGACGATGAAGAGATGAAAAAAGTTGGCGATATCATTGCAACTGAGGGAAGAGCAAAATACAATGCATATTCTGCAAAAGAAGACAGAGACATTTACAAGGGTCTTACTTTCTGGTCCCCCAATGTAAACATTTTCAGAGATCCGAGATGGGGCAGAGGGCATGAAACCTATGGTGAGGATCCATATCTGACGTCCAGACTTGGCGTGAAATTCGTAGAAGGACTTCAGGGTGATGGATCTGTTATGAAAGCTGCTGCCTGCGCAAAACATTTTGCAGTACACAGTGGCCCGGAATCTTTGCGACATGAATTTGATGCGGAAGTAAGTATGAAGGATATGTGGGAAACATACCTTCCTGCTTTTGAAGCACTGGTTACAGAAGCAGATGTAGAAGCTGTAATGGGTGCCTATAACAGAACAAACGGAGAACCTTGCTGTGCACATAAATATCTTATGGAAGATGTCCTGAGAGGAAAATGGAAATTCGAAGGTCATTATACTTCTGACTGCTGGGCAATCCGTGACTTCCATGAACATCACATGGTAACTTCCACACCAAGACAGTCCGCTGCTATGGCATTAAATGCAGGCTGTGACCTGAACTGTGGAAATACATATCTTCATATGATGGGAGCTTATCAGGATGGACTGGTAACAGAAGAGAAAATTACAGAATCCGCAGTAAGACTGCTGACAACCAGATATCTGCTGGGCCTGTTTGACGGAAGTGAATATGATAAGATACCGTATAGTGTGGTAGAGTGCAAAGAGCACATTGATGAAGCTCTTAAGATGGCAAGAAAGAGCTGCGTACTTCTGAAGAATGATGGAGTTCTTCCGATTGATAAAACAAAAGTAAATACTATTGGTGTCATCGGCCCGAATGCAAATAGCCGTGCAGCTCTTATTGGAAATTATCATGGAACATCTTCAGAATATATTACTGTTCTTGAAGGAATCCGTGAAGAAGCAGGTGACGATGTAAGGATCCTTTACTCTCAGGGATGTGATTTATATAAAGACAAAGTTGAAAATCTGGCATGGGATCAGGACAGAATTTCTGAGGCAGTAATTACAGCGGAAAACAGCGATGTAGTCATACTCTGCGTAGGTCTTGATGAGACTCTGGAGGGAGAAGAAGGAGATACCGGAAACAGTGATGCATCCGGGGACAAAGTTGATCTCCATCTTCCGAAAGTACAGGAAGAACTGATCGAGAAAGTAACAGCAGTAGGAAAACCTACCATCGTAGTTCTGATGGCAGGAAGTGCGATTGACCTGAATTATGCGCAGGATAACTGTAATGGAATCCTTCTTGCATGGTATCCGGGAGCAAGAGGCGGACGTGCAATAGCAGATCTTCTCTTCGGAAAAGAATCTCCATCAGGAAAACTTCCGATAACCTTCTATAAAGACCTAGAAGGAATGCCGGAATTCACAGATTACTCTATGAAAAACAGAACTTACCGTTATATGGAAAAAGAGGCACTTTATCCATTTGGATACGGACTTACATACAGTGATACCTGCGTAACAGAAGCAGAGGTTGTCGGTGAAGTATCAGCAGAGTCCGATATCATGTTAAAAGCAACTGTTAAGAACAATGGAACAGTAGATACAGATGAAGTTGTTCAGGTGTATATCAAAGACCTTGATTCTCCGCTTGCAGTTCGTAACTACAGTCTCTGCGGATTTAAGAGAGTATCTCTGAAAGCGGGAGAAGAGAAATCTGTAGAATTTACAATTTCTAATAAAGCAATGAATATAGTTGATGAAGATGGAAATCGTTACATCGCAGGAAAACATTTCCGTTTATTTGCAGGAGTATCCCAGCCGGATACAAGAAGTGCAGAACTGACAGGACATAAGCCTGCTGAGGTAGAAATTGCACTTTAACCGAACGGAGTAAGTATTCTGTTTCAATTGCGAAAAGTAACATAAAATAAAAACCATATTATATATGGACAGGAGGAACACAGACATGAAAAACAAAATTAAAAAAATATTACTTCTTGGAATGACAGCCATGTTTACTGCCGGTGCAGCAGGCACAGCAGTTATATCCTGTCCTGTATGGGCAGATGAAGCAGAACAAAACTCTGAGACTGCAGAAGAGCCAAAAGCAGAAGATGCAGCTGTGGAAGAAGAAATTGCTGATCAGACAGATGATAAAACAGAAAATACAGATTTAAAAACTGTAGAACATCCAAGAATGTCTGTCTATTCCATCCGCAGATTTTCCATTGTAAAGGACGGCGAAGAAGTATTTCAGATTAAACAGGAACCGGCAGATTATAAGATGGATTTCGACTACTGGGAAATTACCAATCCGTATGATGAGATTGCAACAGTAAACACGGAGAATATGTATGAAATGTTTGGAGTGCTGGCTGCTTTTGATCTCAGCAACGGCGTCGATGCAGCAAATACAGATACCGGACTGGATAATACAAAGACATATTTTACAGTAGATTTTGTAAATACAGTTAACGATGACACAGCAAAAGAAACGCAGGATGCAGATGCAACAGCAACAATTCTTATCGGAAATACAGATGAGAATGGTGACTATTATGCATGTGTAAAAGGATACGAAGAGGCTGTTTATATGCTTTCAAAAGAGTCGGTGAACAGTCTTCTGGAGCTGAAACCGTTTAATCTGATTCTGAAAATTCCGGCATTGGTAAATATTGATACACTTGGCAGTGCAGACATGACCATCGAAAAGAAAACATATACGATGAAGCTGGACGGCAGCGATTATAAATTTGGAAAGAAAACTGTAAAGAAGGAGAAATTTACTGAATTGTATCAGGCACTTCAAAGTATAATGCTTGATTCGGAAGTTGAAGAAACAAAAGATGCAGCAGATAAGGAAGAAGTGCTGACTGTAACATTCCACAGAAACACAGAAGAAGCTCCGGAAGTAACTCTGAAATATTTTGCATATGATGATACTTATGATAGTCTGGAAATCAATGGAACCGAGAGATTTCTTGTGAAAGCGGAAGATGTGGATGCACTGGTAAAACAGATTAAAAAAGCGTTTTAATCGAATCGAATCTGTTATTTGCTACAGAGCTCAGCAGAGAAACATAATATGTGGTATCCTAATTTATATCATAAAATATTTTGGTACACGGACAAATGTCTTTTGGTGATTGACATGATGGATAGAATTGGTTATAATCGGAATAATTACTGAGCGTATAACAAAGGAGGAGCACGAAGATGTATTCAATCGACGACGTAGCAAAGACAGACAAGGATATCGCAGATCTGATCGAGGCGGAGCTTGCACGCCAGAATTCCCATATTGAGCTGATCGCTTCAGAGAACTGGGTAAGTAAAGCAGTTATGGCAGCAATGGGAAGCCCTCTTACTAATAAATATGCGGAAGGATATCCGGGGAAGAGATTTTACGGCGGATGTTCCTGCGTGGATGAGGTGGAAGCTCTTGCAATCGAACGTGCGAAAGAATTATTCGGATGTGAATATGCAAATGTACAGCCGCACTCCGGAGCACAGGCAAACATGGCAGTCTTTTTTGCAATGCTGCAGCCGGGAGATACTGTAATGGGTATGAATCTGGATCATGGTGGACATCTGACACATGGAAGTCCTGCAAATATGTCCGGAACCTACTTTAAGCCGGTATATTATGGAGTCAATGATGACGGTGTGATCGATTATGAAGAAGTCAGAAGAATCGCCATTGAGAATAAACCAAAGCTGATCGTAGCAGGTGCAAGTGCCTATGCCAGAGTTATTGATTTTAAGAAATTCCGTGAGATTGCAGATGAAGTTGGGGCTTATCTGATGGTGGATATGGCGCATATCGCCGGTCTGGTAGCAGGTGGACAGCATCCAAGCCCGATTCCTTATGCAGACGTTGTGACTACAACCACACACAAAACTCTGCGTGGACCAAGAGGCGGCCTGATCTTAAGCAGCGCAGAGAATGCAAAGAAATTTAACTTTAATAAAGCAGTATTTCCGGGAATCCAGGGTGGTCCTCTGATGCACGTGATCGCTGCCAAGGCAGTATGTTTCAAAGAAGCGCTTCAGCCGGAATTTAAGGATTATGCAAAGATGATCGTTGAGAATGCGCAGGCACTTTGCAAAGGGCTTCAGAAACGAGGAATTGATATCGTTTCCGGTGGTACAGACAATCATCTGATGCTTGTAGACCTCAGAAGTCTGGGCGTTACAGGCAAGCAAATGGAGAATCTTCTTGATGACGTAAACATTACCTGCAATAAGAATGCAATTCCAAATGATCCCCAGTCTCCATTTGTTACAAGCGGTGTACGTCTCGGAACAGCAGCAGTTACTTCACGAGGCATGAAACCGGAAGATATGGACAAGATTGCAGAAGCAATTGCTATGACCTTAAAAGAAGAAGGCAGCCAGGAAAAGGCAAAGGCAATCGTCAAAGAACTTACAGACAAATATCCTCTGGTTGGATAAATAAATCATACAAAATAATGTATAAAAGCGAAATGCATGGTTCATGAGTGAACAGCACTTCGCTTTTATTTATTATGTCGCTGAAGCGCGAAATTTATTTAACCGAATTAAGTAAGTCCCCTGCGGAGGTTGCGAAAAGCAATAAGCAGTGGGTGGGAACTTTGACCAAATTATACCAAAATTATCCAAATAAAATCATGGATTTTTTTTAGAAAACGTAGTATAGTAACAATAGCTGATGATTATACTGAAAAAGCAGAACAGGTTAATGACAGTTGATGATTTATTGGAATAGATCGTAGTAATTAATTGCTGTATTCAGTATCTATCACAGTGTATTGAGAACAATCACAGAGAGCAGGTGACAGAATTTGGAAAAAGTGATAATCATAGGTGCCGGACCTGCAGGAATTTCCGCTGCGCTTTATGCAGTTCGTGGAAATCTGGATCCCCTGGTGATCAATAATGGGATCGGTGCTTTGGAAAAAGCAGAGAAAATAGAAAACTATTACGGACTGGAACATCCGCTGTCCGGTCAGGAATTATATGATACAGGAATCGCTCAGGCGAAAGCACTGGGCGTACGAATATTGGATGCACAGGTTCTGGGAGTCGGCGGGTTTGATACTTTTGTGGTAAAAACTACAGAAGGTGAATTCGAGACTCAGAGTCTGATTCTAGCAACAGGAAGTAAGCGCGCTGCACCGAAGATCCCGGGTATTAAAGAATTTGAGGGAAAAGGAGTCAGTTACTGTGCAATCTGCGATGCTTTCTTTTACAGAGGCAAGGATGTAGCAGTTCTTGGAAACGGTGATTTCGCCATGCATGAAGCAAAGGAATTGTCTAATACTGCTTCTACAGTAACCATTTATACAAACGGTGAAGAACCGGAATTTACACCTGAAGAAAATATCAGTGTAAACACAATGAAGATCCAGTCTGTAGAGGGCGATGATCTGGTATCCGGAATCCGTCTTGAACCTGATGTGCAGGCAGAGGAAATAAAGGCAGAAGCAGGTCAGCAGGCAAATGATTTCTGTCCTGCAGAGGGTGTATTTATTGCAATGGGAACTGCAGGCAGTACTGAGATTGCCCGCCAGATGGGAGCTGAACTTACGGAAAAAGGAAACATTAAAGTTAACGAAAATATGGAAACAACCATCCCGGGACTCTATGCGGCAGGTGACTGTACAGGCGGACTTCTTCAGGTGGCGAAAGCTGTGTATGAGGGAGCACAGGCAGGTATTAATGCAGGGAAGTATGTAAGATCTTTAAAATAAAAATCTAAAATAAAAACTGAAAATTTAACAGGGTTATAGTGTTGATATTATAAAACCAGAGAACTTACATTGCAAATTTTTATAAAGAATAAGCAAAGGAGATATAAATCATGGCAAAAGAGATTACAACAGCAAACTTCGAAACAGAAGTATTAAAATCTGAGAAACCGGTTCTTATAGATTTCTGGGCAACATGGTGTGGTCCATGTATGCGTCAGGGTCCGGTTGTAGAAGAACTGGCAGAAGAGGGATACGCAGTAGGAAAAGTAGACGTAGACCAGAATATGGCACTTGCACAGCAGTTTCGTGTAGTCAGCATTCCGACACTGATCTTGTTCAAAGATGGTGAGGAAGTGAAACGTTTCGTAGGTCTTACTTCAAAAGAAGAGCTGAAGAGTGCACTGGAAGGCTAAAGATTTATGAAGATTTTATTAGTGGCATGCAATGCAAAATATATTCATTCTAATCTTGCTGTTTATGATCTGCAGGCATATGCATCTGATTACGCAGATCATATTGTATTAAAGGAATATACCATCAACCAGCAGAAAGATGATATCATGCGTGATATTTATCTGGAGCATCCTGATGTGGTATGCGTGTCCTGTTATATCTGGAACCTTTCTTTTGTAAAAGAACTGATGGCAGATCTGATAAAGATTCTTCCGGGCGCCGACTTTTGGGCCGGCGGTCCGGAAGTTTCTTATGATGCGGAGAAATTCCTGACAGAAAACTCAGAATTTAAAGGTGTTATGGTCGGGGAAGGTGAAGAAACATTTAAAGAACTTGCCGGATATTATGTGAAAAAAAATCCGCAGGATCTGAAAGATATGACAGGAATCTGTTACAGAGACGGAGATCAGATCATACATAATGGATGGCGCCAGATCATGGACTTAAGCAGTATTCCATTTATTTACAAAGATTTGTCCGAGTTTAAGAACAGGATCATTTATTATGAAAGCAGCAGAGGATGTCCGTTCTCCTGCAGTTACTGTCTTTCTTCCATTGATAAGAAACTGCGTTTCAGAGATACAGAGACAGTAAAGAAAGAGCTGCAGTTTTTTATAGACAATAAGGTTCCGCAGGTAAAGTTTGTAGACCGTACCTTTAACTGTAAACATGACCATGCAATGGCAATCTGGAAGTATATTAATGAACACGATAATGGTGTGACAAACTTCCATTTTGAGATTTCAGCAGATCTGTTAAGAGAAGAGGAACTGCAGGAAATGTCCACTATGCGTCCGGGCCTGATTCAGTTGGAGATCGGAGTACAGTCAACAAATCCGGATACGATTAAGGCAATTCACAGAACTATGGATTTTGAAAAACTGAAAGGAATTGTTGACAGAATCCACAGCTTTGGAAATATCCATCAGCATCTGGACCTGATCGCAGGACTTCCCTATGAAGATTACGACAGCTTCCGGCATTCCTTTAATGATGTCTATGCGTTGAAACCACAGCAGCTTCAGCTGGGCTTTTTGAAGGTGTTAAAGGGTTCCCATATGATGGAGATGTGCAGGGAATATGGTATTGTATACAAAACACAGGAGCCTTATGAGGTACTTTCCACGAAGTGGCTGGATTATGACCATGTTTTGAAGCTGAAAACTGTGGAAAATATGGTGGAAGTGTATTATAATAGTGGACAATTCCAGAATACACTTGAATATCTGGAAAACTTTTTCCAGGATGCTTTCTCGATTTATGAGAGACTGGGCAGCTTTTACATGGAAAAGGGCTATGGTGATGTTTCTCATACAAGAATGCGAAGATATGAGATCCTGCTGGAATTTCTTGAGGATGTGCCGGAGATTTCCATGGATCAGGTAAAAGACCAGATGGTATATGATCTCTATCTGAGAGAAAACCTGAAAAGCCGTCCTGGCTTTGCCAGAGGTCAGAAGCCTTTTGAGAGACAGGTATGGGACTTCAGAAAACGGGAAAAAGTGGCAAAGAATGCACATGTGGAAGTATTTGCAGATGGAACAGTGCTGTTGTTTAACTATGCAGACCGTGATCCGCTGACTAACAATGCTCATGTGACAGATGTGACGAAAGATGTGTTTGAGAACCTGAACAGAGATTAAAGAGGTGAAGAGAAATGGGAATGTTTAATCCAAAGAACCGTAAAGTGATCACAGCAATTATTGCAATCATTCTGGTACTGGCAATGGTAGTGCCGACAGTTCTGTCTCTGATCGTATAATAAATTTTCGGAGGAAAAGAATGAGACTGGGACAGGCGGCAATGGAGGCTCTGAGGGCAGAAATAACCGGATGCCTGAAACCGGGAGATGAACTGGTAGTGGCATGCCCGGTGGCTTTGAAAGGAACCTCTGTAATAGCAAAAAATAAAAAGGACAAACTGGCAGAGCGATTCTCTGCCGGTTTTATTCAGAATTGCGTTTCACTTTGGGATGCTTATGGAGCCGGCAGTATTGTCTGGAAAATTGCGCAGGAGGCAGATGCCAGCGCATTATATGCTATGGGTGAGGGCGGTTTTTTAAGTGCGCTCTGGAAGATGGCAGAAGCTTCAGAAGTAGGACTGGAAGCAGACTTCCGTAAGGTACCGATTCGTCAGGAGACCATAGAAGTGTGCGAGATTTTTGACCTGAATCCATATAAGCTTCAGGCAGATGGAGCAGTATTGATTGGAATCCGCGGAGGTGAAGCACTGGTACAGAGACTTCGCAATGAGGGATTTATGGCAGAGGTCATCGGTCAGACAAACAGTGGCAATGACCGGCTTCTCTACAGTGGCGGCAGTGCCCGATATCTGGAACGTCCGGCAGAGGATGAACTGCAGCAACTTCTCAAAGAGTAACTGCAGGAAACTTAAGAGACAATTTTCTAAGAAAAGACAGACGATTAATAACAAGAGGAATAAAAATAAAATGGCAAAATTAAATATTGTACTTCATGAGCCGGAGATTCCTGCAAACACAGGAAATATCGGCCGTACCTGTGTGGCAACAGGAACCAGACTCCATCTTATTGAGCCTCTGGGATTTTCCTTAAGTGAGAAAGCCTTAAAGAGAGCGGGAATGGATTACTGGAAAGACCTGGATGTAACTACATATCTGGACTTTGAGGACTTTCTGGAGAAGAATCCCGGGGCAAAGATTTACTATGCAACAACAAAAGCACCTCAGACTTATACTGATGTTCATTATGAAGAAGACTGTTACATTATGTTTGGAAAAGAGAGTGCAGGAATCCCGGAGGACATTTTGGTCAATAATCAGGAAACCTGCGTAAGGATTCCTATGATCGGAGATATCCGTTCTCTGAACCTGAGCAATTCCGTAGCAATTGTTCTGTACGAGGCACTGCGCCAGAATAATTTTGACCACATGAATCTGGAAGGACACCTGAGAAACTACGACTGGAAATAATCACAGTAAGCAGACTGGAGGAGTTATATGCCAAATACCACAAAAGCAGCTCTGGAAGAATCCCTGAAACGGCTTCTTCTGAAGAAACCTCTGGACAAGATCACGATAACAGATATTACCACAGACTGTGGAATAAGCCGCATGGCTTTTTATTATCATTTCAAGGATATTTATGATCTGGTTGAATGGTCCTGTGTGGAAGATGGGACAAAAGCCCTTCAGGGCAAAAAGACTTCTGAGTCCTGGACAGAAGGGCTGACCCAGATATTTGGGGCAGTGCTGGAAAACAAACCGTTTATTATGAATGTTTACAGAAATGTGGACAGGGAGCGGATAGAAAATTATCTTTTTAAATTAACCTATGATCTGATCGTGGGTGTGGTGGAAGAAAAAAGCAAGGGTCTGAATATCACAGAAGAGGATAAAAAATTTATTGCAGACTTCTATAAATATGGTTTTGTGGGAATCATGCTTGAGTGGATCAGGGAAGGAATGAAAGAAAATATTGAAGATCTGGTAAGAATGATGGATCTGACGCTTCACGATACAGTGACTACATCCATTCATAACTTTCAGAAAAATATTATGGAAAAAAATACAGAAATATAATCATGTAAAAATTCTTTACAAAAGCCGCAGAGTGATAAAAAACTTATCATTCGGCGGCTTTTGTAAATTGTAGAATCATATTTTTACTGTTAATATACAGCCATAGCAACAAACAGATAATTCAGACGGATGAAATGCTTATGATATGGGAAATATACAGATAAGAATGTAAAAGTCATGAAGAGGTCTTGCCGGGAAATGGGTAAAGCAGAGAGAACGAAAAGCATTTAAAATCACAGAGCTGAAAGAACTTCTAAAGAAGAATTGAAGAAAGGTGGATGTGTATTATGAGTAAAAATAAAGGTTTAGGACTTGTATCCGCATTGGCAGTTGGAGCAGGCGTGGCAGCAGTGGCAGCAGGAAAGAAGTATAAAACAGCTGAGACAAAGAAAAAAGAAGATTATGACGCACTTCATAATACAAGTGAATATCGCAATACAGAACGTGGAAAATATGAGAAAAACAGTAAGGGAATTTATTATACAAACGGTAACTATGAAGCATTTGCACGTCCAAGAAAGCCGGAAGGCGTAGATGACAAACATGCTTATATTGTAGGAAGCGGACTGGCTTCTCTTGCAGCAGCCTGTTTCCTTGTACGTGACGGACAGATGCCAGGAAAGAATATCCACATTCTGGAAGCAATGGATATTGCAGGCGGTGCATGTGACGGTATCTTTGATCCGAGCCGCGGATATGTGATGCGTGGGGGACGTGAGATGGAAAACCATTTCGAGTGCTTATGGGATCTTTTCAGAAGTATTCCATCCATTGAAACACCTGGTGTATCTGTACTTGATGAATATTACTGGCTGAATAAGGAAGACCCCAACTATTCTCTCTGTCGTGCAACAAAAGAGAGAGGCAAGGATGCTCATACAGACGGTAAATTCAATCTGAGCCAGAAGGGCTGCATGGAGATCATGAAGCTGTTCATGACAAAGGATGAAGATCTTTATGACAAGACAATTGAAGATGTATTTGACGATGAAGTATTTGATTCCACATTCTGGTTATACTGGAGAACCATGTTCGCATTTGAGAACTGGCACAGTGCACTGGAAATGAAACTGTACTTCCAGAGATTTATCCATCACATTTCCGGACTTCCGGATTTCAGCGCCCTGAAATTTACTAAATACAATCAGTATGAATCCCTGATTCTGCCAATGCAGAAATATCTGGAAGAAGCAGGCGTTGAATTCCAGTTCAATACAGAGGTTACAAACGTACTCTTTGAGTTTGAAGGCAATAAGAAGATCGCAAAAGCAATCGAGTGTAAGGTGAATGGCGTAGAAAAGGGAATTGTTCTTACAGAGAATGATCTTGTATTTGTGACAAACGGAAGCTGTACAGAGGGAACCATCTATGGCGATCAAAACCATGCACCGAATGGAGACGCAGAAGTTCGTACAAGCGGATGCTGGAGCCTCTGGAAAAATATTGCAAAACAGGATCCGTCCTTCGGACATCCTGAGAAATTCTGTTCTGATATTGCTAAGACAAACTGGGAGTCAGCAACAGTTACCACTCTGGATGATAAGATCATTCCTTACATTACAGATATCTGCAAACGTGATCCGAGAACAGGTAAGGTTGTTACAGGCGGTATTGTAAGCTGTCAGGATTCCAGCTGGTTATTAAGCTGGACGATCAACAGACAGGGACAGTTCAAGGATCAGGACAAAGACAAGGTTTGTGTATGGGTATATGGTCTGTTTACAGATGTACCTGGTGATTATATCAAGAAGCCTATGAAGGAGTGTACAGGTAAGGAAATCACAGAAGAGTGGCTCTATCATCTTGGCGTTCCGGTTGACCAGATTGAAGACATGGCTGAGAACAGTGCAGTTTGTGTACCGACCATGATGCCTTATATTACAGCATTCTTTATGCCGAGAACAAAGGGTGACAGACCTGATGTTATTCCGGATGGCTGTGTAAACTTCGCATTCCTTGGACAGTTTGCCGATACACCAAGAGATACTGTATTTACTACTGAATATTCCGTAAGAACTGCTATGGAGGCTGTATATGGACTTCTTGGTGTTGACAGAGGTGTGCCGGAAGTATGGGGCAGTGTTTATGATATCAGAGAATTACTGGATAGCAGTGTGAAGCTGATGGATGGAAAATCTCCACTGGAGATCGAACTTCCGGGACCACTGGATATACTGAAGAAACCGCTTCTGAAAGCTGTTAAGGGAACTGTGATCGAGAAAGTACTCAGAGATCATGATGTGATCAAAGATTATATGATGTAAATATAGAGATGTAAGTGATATGAAAAGGCTGCAGGAGATATCCGGCAGCCTTTTTGTAAAGCCGTTAAAAGTTGATGGAAAGTTGCTTTGATAAAGAAAAAACAGGTTGCAAATTAAAAAGACAGATGATAATATATAATGAAATATATAGAAAAAATTAATTGGGACAATAAAAAGTCTGAAAAAACAAGTGAATATGATAATATATTGGAAGCTTTGCTGTAATAATGAATATGTAGCGCAGGAGGGCTTTCAAGGGAGTGAAAGGAGGTTTTTTTATGGAACTTGAGATGTATCGCAGGTATTCACAGATGGCAAGAGGTATTGAGAAGGCTGAGCTGGTGTTTAAAAATGGGCGTGTGTTCAGCTCTGGTACAGGAGAATTTATTGATGGTGATGTGGCTGTTGCAGATGGAATTGTGATCGGAGTCGGTACATATGAAGGAGAGACAGAGATTGATCTGGAAGGAAAAGTAATCTGTCCGGGATTTATCGACAGTCATCTGCATCTGGAATCTACTCTGGTGACGCCGGGTGAGCTGGTCCGGCAGGCTGCACAGTGTGGAACTACAACATTTATTGTAGATCCTCATGAGTCTGCAAATGTATCCGGTACGGATGGAATTGATTATATTCTGGATCAGACAGAAGATGCACCGGCAAATGTATATGTAATGATGCCTTCCTGTGTTCCGGCGACTCATGTGGATGATAACGGGTGTATTCTTACAGCAGGAAAAATGAAGGGATATCTGGAACATCCGAGGATTCTGGGACTTGGTGAAGTGATGGATGCGCCTTCTGTGATTAACGGAAGTGTTGCAATGCATGAAAAGCTCCAGCTGTTTCAGGACAGAGTGAAGGATGGTCATGCACCGTTTCTGGCACCTGGGGATCTGGCTGCATATGTACTTGGCGGAATTGATACAGATCATGAGTGTGTGGATTATGAGTATGCAATGGCTGAGGCAAGAAATGGAATGCAGGTACTGATACGTGAGGGAAGTGCAGCGAGAAATCTGGATGCTATTGTGAAGGGGATTGTGGAACACCATACAGATACTTCCAGTTTCTGCTTCTGTACGGATGATAAGCATATCGAAGAAATCCGTAAAGAGGGGCATATCAATTATAATGTGAAGCGGGCTGTACAGCTTGGACTCCCGGTTGAGAAAGCACTGCAGATGGCGACGATCCAGCCTGCAAGATGCTATGGTTTATACAGACTTGGTATGATCGCTCCCGGAAGGCAGGCAGACTTTGTAATTCTGGATAATGTGACAGATCTGAATGTTGTAGATGTATATCATTGTGGTAAGAAGATCATTAAAGATGAGAAAGCAGAATTGAAACCATGTCCTCCATATCTGAAAAATACAGTTCATGTATCTGGGTTCAGTGAGGAACGTCTGAAACTGAAATATCCGGGAACAAAGGCAAGAGTGATTCAGATGCTTGAAAAACAGATTGTGACAAAGGATGTTCTGGAAGAGGTTCCATGGATAGAATCGGATGGTGAGAAATATTTTGCTCCGGACGGGGAATATCAGAAGATTGCAGTGATCGAGCGTCATAAGAATACGGGCAAGATGGGAGTGGGCATTATAAAAGGCTATGGAATCCGCGGCGGAGCCATTGCTTCCAGTGTTTCTCATGATTCCCACAATATTATTGTAGTAGGAGATAATGATCGTGATATGGCTATTGCTGTAAAAGAAATGATGCGGACGCAAGGTGGTTATACTCTGGTATGCAATGGAGAGATTTATGGAACCTTACCACTTCCTGTCATGGGACTGATGAGCGATGCCGGCTACGAGAGTGTAAACGAAGCACTTGCAAAAATGATTCCGAAGGCCCATGAGATGGGAGTGAAAGAAGGATTTGATCCGTTTATCACCTTGTCATTTATGGCACTTCCTGTGCTTCCTGAAATCAGGATCACACCGAGAGGAATCTATCTCGTAAATGAAGACAGAATGCTGAGAACACCGTTTAGTTAAGGTGGGTGAAATGTCTTAAATGCATTATTTACGAGGATTGCCATAGAATATAAAAAATACCGTAATAAAAGTAAAGGATATATACTTTTGTTACGGTATTTTTTATAGCAGTCTTCTCAGACACGCTCCAGGTAAGAGGGTTGTTACAGGTATATTTAAGACAATATTTTTCAAGTGAAAGAAATTTATTTCGTTTTCTCCAGAGTAAAGATAAATTCGGTTCCCACACCTTCTGTACTGATCACATCAATATTCTGGTTATGTGCATTGATGATCTCTTTGACTATAGAGAGTCCGAGTCCGGTGCCTTTACGGTCCTTTCCGCGGGAAGCATCAATCTTGTAGAAACGATCCCAGATTTTGCCCAGGCTTTCTTTGGGAATGCCGGTTCCGTAATCTTTTACAGAAACGAAGACCTTACCGCTTTTTACAGTTGTTTCAATTTGAACAGAGGAATTATCATTGCTGAATTTAATGGCATTATCAAGAAGATTGTAAAGAACCTGCTGAATCTGTTCCATATCAGCTCTGACATAAAGTTCATGTCCGGAGAGAAGTAGCTCCAGACGGATCTGGCGGCTGGTGCAGATGCCTTCAAATGTAGCTGCTGTGTTTTTGATGGTATCATTGATATCAAAACGCTGAATGTGCATCATCCGTTTTTTCATATCCAGTTCATTCAGAGTCAGAAGACTGCGGGTAAGTTTTTCAAGACGTTCAGATTCAAAAGCGATGATCTTCAGATACCGTTCCTGCATCTCATAGGGGATGGTACCGTCCAGTATGGCATTGACATATCCCTTGATGGAGGTAAGGGGAGAACGGAAATCATGAGAGACATTTGCAATGAATTTACGCTGATATTCTCCATTTTTGTTCAGTTCATCGGACATATAATTCAGAGTTTTGGCAAGATATCCCATTTCATCATCAGAAGTAACGTCTATTTTATATGCAAGATTACCTCCTGCATATTCACTGGCACCTTTCATGATCCTGGCCAGGGGCTTACGTATGTAGTGGCTGTAAGCCCAGAGCAGAAGACTGGTGGCTGCATAGCACAGGAGAAAGATTACCTGCATGATAAAAAGAATACTGCTTCGGCTCTGATAAAGGTTTGTCATCGAATAATGGATTGCCACGTAACCTTTGGTTTCCATATCAGAGGTGATCGGGGCAATAACACTCAAATGATCTGTTTTAAAGAAACCATAAAACTTTCCAATCTGATAATAGTTGCTTCCCCATTTGGAAGCATCGAATTCTTCCAGTGGGATTGGATCCCGGACATCAATATTTTTCTGTGTACTTACAATGATTTCACCGTTACTGTTGATGATCCACAATACAGCATCCTGAAAATCGGAAATTGCACATAAGTGTTCCTGAAGAGTATCTACTGTACTGGAAGAGATATTGCTTTTAACTGCTTCGTTAGATGCAATATTGTGCGCTTCTGTATAGAGTGCGGCACTTAAAGAGTGTTCCAGATGCTTTTCCACCATATAAGAACCGCCGAGGGTTATGAGGAAAAATCCCAAAATCCCGATGAGAATATAAAATCTCAGGAATTTTGTGGAAAGATGATGCTGTTTCATGGATTTTTTACCTCAAATTTGTATCCGATTCCCCATACGGTGGCAATGGACCAGTGAGGATTGTCTTTGATCTTTTCACGAAGACGTTTGATATGAACGTCTACAGTACGGGTATCACCGATGTATTCGTAACCCCAGATATGATCCAGAAGCTGCTCGCGGGTAAATACCTGGTTTGGTGATGCTGCAAGGAAATAGAGAAGTTCCAGTTCCTTTGGCGGCATATCAACCTGACGACCCATGTATGTGACTGAATAGTTTGTCAGATTAACGGTCAGATCCGGGTAAGTAACACATTTTTCACTGGAAGAAGGCGATGGCTGCTTAACCTGAAAACGGCGCAGGACAGCACGTACACGGGCAACCAGTTCCTTGGAATCAAAGGGTTTGATCATATAGTCATCTGCACCCAGTTCAAGTCCGAGAACCTTGTCAAAGGTTTCGCCTTTTGCGGAAAGCATAATGATGGGAACATCAGAGGTATGTCGGATCTCACGACATACCTGATAACCGTCAATTCCCGGAAGCATCAGATCCAGAATGATCAGATCCGGGCGAAAGGAGGCAAATTCCCTTAACGCTTCTTCTCCGTCATTTACGATTTTTGTCTCGAAGCATTCTTTGGTAAGATACAGGGCAATAAGCTCTGCGATATTGTTATCATCATCAACAATAAGGATTTTCTGTTTGGAAACCATGGCGGTCCCTCCTATTTCTTAAATTCTACAATAGTAACACCTGCATCTCCTTCGCCGAATTCTCCAAGGCGGAAGGATTCTACATGCTTCTGGCGCTTCAGATAATTGTGTACACCTTTTCTTAGAGCACCGGTTCCTTTACCATGAACAATACGGACAGATTTCAGATGAGCGATATAAGCATCATCCAGATATTTGTCAAGCTCTGCAACTGCTTCATCTACCGTTTTGCCAAGCAGGTTGATTTCTGTGGATACATGGGCTGCTTTTGACATGCGGATTTTACCTGCACCTGTACGCTGCATGGTTGGTGTGGTGATCTCTGCTTCATCGATCAGTTCCAGATCAGAAATGTGAACCTTGGAACGGATGATACCCATCTGAACGAAGAGGAAACCTTTGTTGTCCGGACGGCTGCTGACAGTACCTTTCAGATTCATGCTGAGAACCTTAACTGCATCTCCGAGGGAGATATCTTTGGCTGTGAGTTCCTTCTTCGGTTTCTTTGCAGCAGTTTTCTGAGTCATGCCTTTCTCTGCTTTATTCATATGTTTGCGCAGATTCTGGCGTTCTTTTTCCACAGCAGAGAGATCCACATGGTCTTTCTGGAATTTGTGGAACATCTTCATAGTCTGGTCTGCATATTCCTTGGCTTCGCGGAGAACTGCATGAGCTTCCTCATTGGCCTGACGGATGATGCGGTCTCGCTGCTCGTTCAACTTCTCCTGTTTGGATTCCATTTCGGATTTCAGAGAGGCAATTTCCTGTTTATACTGTTCAATCTCGTGGCGTTCATTTTCAATAGTTATACGGCTGCTTTCCAGGGAACTGAGAACATCTTCGAAAGATTCATCCTGTTCACTGATCTGTTCTTTGGCCTTATCGATGATATAGTCCGGAAGTCCAAGCTTGGAAGAAATGGCGAATGCATTACTTTTCCCGGGAACACCGATCAGCAGGAGGTAGGTCGGGCGGAGCGTTTCCACGTCAAATTCGCAGCAGGCATTTTCTACACCTGAGGTGGAGAGTGCATATACCTTCAGCTCACTGTAATGGGTGGTTGCCATAGTGCGGATTCCCTGTTCATGAAGATGGGAAAGAATCGCAATGGCAAGGGCAGCACCCTCTGTCGGATCTGTACCTGCACCAAGCTCATCGAAAAGGACAAGAGAGTGACGGTTGGCTTTTTTCAAGAAAGAAACCACGTTGGTCATATGTGAGGAGAATGTACTTAATGACTGTTCAATACTCTGTTCATCACCGATATCAGCATAAACTTCTTCAAACAGTGCAAGCTCTGAGCGGTCCAGTGTGGGAATATGAAGACCGGACTGGCCCATGAGAGTGAGAAGTCCGACAGTCTTTAAAGATACAGTTTTACCACCGGTGTTCGGACCGGTGATAACAAGCAAGTCGAAATCATCGCCGAGACGGATATCAATGGGAACAGCTTTCTTCTTATCAATGAGAGGGTGGCGTGCCTGTTTCAGACGGATGCGTCCTTCATCATTGAAGATTGGTTCTGTTGCATTCATATCCATGGCGAGGGATGCTCTGGCAAAAATGACGTCAAGCTGTACCATGATATTAAGATCTGCGCGGATAGAGTCGGTCTGTTCTGCAGTTTGCTGGCTCAGGGTGGAAAGGATCACTTCAATTTCTTTTTGTTCTTCCAGTTCCAGCTCGCGGATGTCATTATTTAGTTTTACGATTGCCATAGGTTCGATAAATAAAGTAGAACCTGTGGAGGACTGATCGTGTACCATACCCGGAACCTGTCCTTTGTATTCTGCCTTGACCGGAATGCAGTAGCGTCCGTTTCGCATGGTAATAACGGAATCCTGCAGATAATTGCGGGCACTTCCGTTTACGAGAGAGGAGAGCTGTGTATGGATCCTGTCTCCGGTAATCTTCATGTTTCTTCGAATCTGGCGGAGGTTGCTGCTTGCATCATCACTGATCTCATCTTCTGAGAGGATGCATCTGCGGATCTCTGTTGTAAGAGGAGTCAGTGGTTCCAGTGCCTCGAACATCCCGTCCAGAGAGTCCGGGAGAGAATCACCGCGCTCACTTCTGGAATAAGCTTTGACACGATTGGTGTTCTCAAGAAGGCTGCAGATGGCAAGAAGTTCACCAATCCCCAGAGAACTTCCGATTTCCAGACGTTTCAGAGAACCACGCACATCTTTGACGCTGCCAAAGGAAATATTTCCTTTCTGGAAAAGACGGGTAAGTGCATCTCTGGTCTGAGTCTGCATATGTCGGATTTCATCAATATCTGTGGATGGCTCCAGCTTCCGGCAGATTTCTTTTCCCATGGAAGAGGAAGCCTTGTCTGTCAGCATATTGATGATTTTATAATATTCAAGTGCTTTATATGCTTTCTGATTCATTGTCTGTTTAAATCTCCTGATAGATATCTTTATAATTTGCTGTCCCTGATATTATAGCATTTTTTGTTATGGAAATGTACTCCGGGATTATAGCAATTCTAAAAAAATAATTGTGTTACTGTTCACTCCGTTCACAGTAACGTAGCCAAAATTCATTCCAGATTGCCTGCGGCAATGGAATTTTGGCTTGTATGTCTCGGGATTTTGGCATATTCATGCCAAAACACCTCGCGGAATAGTGGTGTGTGAACAGTAACATGAGATTTAAAAAAATAAAGAAAATGTAAAAAGTACTTGACATAGCAGACTGAACATGGTATCTTATACAAGTACGTAAGAAAACAAAGCAGAGTTCCACTCTCACCTCAGCGCATTTAGTTTAGCGGCTTGGGTTTATATTACACAGAGAAGGCTGATATTTAAGGTTGGCAGGAATAAGGAGATTGTTCCGCAGATTAAGAAGAAAAGATATCAGCAGTGTGATAGCGGAGTGTGGATTTTGTCCACGCTTTTTTTATGTAAATGAGGGCGACGAGAAGTCATTAGAATCTATCTAACAGGTATGGAGGTGCACTACAATTAGCAATTTAATGATTAACGAACAGATCAGAGACAAAGAGGTACGCTTAATCGGTTCGGACGGAGAACAGCTTGGAATCATGTCCGCGAAAGAAGCAATGTTCAAAGCTCAGGAGGCAGGGCTTGACCTGGTAAAAATTGCCCCGCAGGCGAAACCGCCGGTATGTAAGATCATTGATTATGGTAAATACCGTTATGAGCTTGCAAGAAAAGAAAAAGAAGCCAAGAAGAAGCAGAAAACCATCGATGTCAAAGAAGTGCGACTTTCTCCAAACATTGATACCAATGACCTGAATACGAAAGTCAACGCCGCCAGAAAGTTCCTCTCCAAGGGTGACAGAGTAAAGGTAACATTACGTTTCCGCGGAAGAGAAATGGCACATATGGCAAGCAGCAGACATGTGCTTGATGATTTTGCAAAGCAGCTTGCAGATGTGGCAACAGTGGAGAAGGCACCGAAGGTTGAAGGCAGAAGCATGACCATGTTTTTAACGGAAAAACGTTAAATATAATAGAGATACAGTTTAAGGAGGAATTAACAATGCCAAAAATTAAAACTTGCAGAGCAGCAGCAAAGCGTTTCAAAAAAACAGGTACAGGAAAATTAGTAAGAAATAAAGCTTATAAGAGCCATATCTTAACAAAGAAATCTCAGAAAAGAAAAAGAAATCTGAGAAAATCTACTGTTGTTGATGCTACTAATGTTAAGAGCATGAAGAAAGCATTACCATATTTATAAGAAGCATTTATTCATTGAAGATAGACAAACAGGAGGAAATTTAAGAAATGGCAAGAATTAAAGGCGGATTAAACGCAAAGAAAAAACATAATCGTACATTAAAACTGGCAAAAGGCTACAGAGGAGCCCGTTCCAAACAGTATAGAGTTGCTAAACAGTCTGTAATGAGAGCACTTGCTAGCTCCTATGCAGGAAGAAAGCAGAAAAAACGTCAGTTCAGACAGCTCTGGATCGCTCGTATCAACGCAGCAGCAAGAATGAACGGATTATCCTACAGCAAACTGATGCACGGACTGAAAGTTGCAAACATCGACATCAACAGAAAGATGCTTGCTGAACTTGCAGTAAACGATGCAGAAGGATTTACAGCACTTGCTGAGATTGCTAAAAAAGCAATTGCATAATTGTCGGTTTTAGAGAGACATAAGATTTGATAAATTAAATCAGAATTTTGAGGTACACATAGAAATTGTTACGGTTTCTGTGTGTACCTTTTTTAATGTATTTTTCGATGAATGGGATAAAATTGCGTGTGCGGTACGGTCAAGTGTCCATGAAAGACGGAAAAATCTTAAATTTCCATAAAGTTTTTCTTGCATGGTCAAATATATGGTGATATAATTCAAAACAGCAACATATTAAAGTGTCAGTGGAAGCCAAAGCCGGCTGGGAACCCAGTTGGCTTTTTGTTACTTTTCAGTTCCTCTACATAATAAATGAACTTGCGGAATCTGGTGAAAATGATATACCGGGTGGAATGAATGGTAACGGAAGCTAATCTTATGAGCCGTAAGAGGGACGAAAGGACTGACAAAATATAAGGAGGATTTATTATGAAAAACCTGAAAAAAATCATCAGTGTTACTGCGGCAGCAGCAATGGTAATGTCAACAGTTGCACCTGTATCTGTATTTGCAGACGATGCTACATTTAAGATCGGTGGAATCGGACCTGTAACCGGAGCAGCAGCAATCTATGGACAGGCTGTAAAGAATGCAACAGAGCTTGCAATCAATGAAGTAAACGAAGACGGTGGAATCAACGGATATCAGGTAGAGTTCAAATTTGAAGATGATGAAAACGATGCTGAGAAAACCCTGAACGCTTACAACGCATTAAAAGACTGGGGAATGAACGTCCTGGTTGGTACAGTTACTTCCACACCTTGTGTAGCTGTAGCAAATGAAACAGCAGCAGACAATATGTTCCAGCTTACTCCATCCGGATCTGCAACAGAGTGTGTTGCTAATCCGAACGTATTCCGTGTATGCTTCTCTGACCCGAACCAGGGTACTGCAGCAGCTCAGTACATTGGAGAGCATAAACTTGCTACAAAAGTAGCTATTATCTACGATAGCTCTGATGTATATTCATCAGGTATCACACAGAACTTCACAGCAGAAGCAGCTAATCAGGGTATTGAAATCGTATCTTCCGAAGCATTCACTGCTGATAACAATAAAGACTTCTCCGTACAGCTTCAGAAAGCAAAAGACGGTGGTGCTGAATTAGTATTCCTTCCGATTTATTATACAGAAGCTTCCCTGATCCTTGCACAGGCAGACAGCATGGGATTTGAAACTAAATTCTTCGGATGCGACGGTATGGACGGTATCCTTGGTGTAGAAAACTTTGATACATCTCTTGCAGAGGGGCTGATGCTTCTTACACCATTTGCAGCAGATTCTACAGATGAGAAAACCCAGAACTTTGTAAAAGCATACAAAGATGCTTACAAAGACACACCAAACCAGTTCGCAGCAGATGCTTATGATGCAGTATACGCAGTCAAAGCAGCAGCAGAAAAAGAAGATGTAAAAGCAGACATGGATGTTGCAGATATCTGTGCAGCACTTGAAAAAGGCATGACCGAGATCACACTTGAAGGTGTTACAGGTGACGAGATCACATGGACAGAAGACGGTGAGCCGAACAAAGCTCCGAAAGCTGTAGAAATCAAAGATGGTGCTTACGCAGCAATGGAATAATGAAATTGAAATAACTGAAAAGATTTCATAAGAAATAAAATGCGATTGTTCCTGGAGTGGACAATGGTTGCATGCCAACGGGGCTGTCTGAATTATGCAGACAGCCCTGTTGCCTAATACGTTATTACATTAATGCGTTAATGACAGATTTACTTTTGGCAAAATAAACAAGACAGATTTCGCTAAAGGCAAATCTGCCAGTTTTATACACAATAAAATTATTTAAATATAAGAAAGGAAAGACTTCTATGAGTAGTTTTATATCATATCTTATCAGTGGTATCAGCCTCGGAAGTGTATATGCGATCATCGCCCTTGGTTATACCATGGTATACGGAATCGCTAAAATGCTGAACTTTGCTCATGGAGATGTTATCATGGTCGGCTCTTATGTAGTTTATGTCGCAGTCAGCGGCATGGGATTAAATCCGATTTTAGCCATCCTGCTGTCCATTATCATCTGTACACTCATGGGCGTTGTGATCGAAGGCGTTGCGTATCGACCACTGCGTAATGCAGCTTCACCTCTGGCTGTTCTGATCACAGCAATTGGTGTCAGCTACCTGCTTCAGAACGTGGCCCTTCTGATCTGGGGAGCAGATACCAAATCATTCAGTAACGTGATCAGTCTTCCATCCCTGAAACTTGCAGGTGGTTCTATCGTGATCACTGGTGTAACCATCGTAACCATTATCGGTGGTATCCTGATCATGGCAGGGCTGATGCTCTTTATCAGCAAGACAAAAACAGGACAGGCAATGCTTGCCGTATCTGAGGATAAAGGCGCTGCCCAGTTAATGGGTATTAACGTAAACAAAACAATCTCCATCACTTTTGCAATCGGTTCAGGACTTGCAGCAATCGCAGGTGTGCTTCTCTGCTCTGCATACCCGTCTTTGACACCATATACAGGTGCTATGCCTGGTATCAAAGCATTCGTTGCAGCTGTATTTGGCGGTATCGGATCTATCCCGGGAGCCTTTATCGGAGGTGTTGTTCTGGGTATCCTGGAGATTTTTGGTAAAGCTTATATCTCTTCACAGATGGCTGATGCCATTGTATTCGGTGTTCTGATCGTAGTTCTGGTTGTGAAACCTACCGGTATTCTTGGTAAGAACATTCAGGAGAAAGTGTGAGGTGGCAGACATGGAAAAGAAGAAATTAAACAAAACAACAAAAAGCAATCTCATTACATACGGAATGGTTCTTGCAGCATATCTGATCGTACAGGGAATGATCGCAGGGAATCTGCTTTCCAACCTGATGCAGGGTCTTCTGGTGCCTCTTTGTGTATATATTATCCTGGCTCTTTCCCTGAACCTGACGGTTGGTATTCTGGGTGAGTTAAGTCTTGGACATGCCGGATTTATGTGTATCGGTGCTTTCACCAGTGCAGCATTTACAAAGGCAACTATGGATACATTTACAAATGCAGGACTTCGTTTCTTCGTTGCTCTGATCATCGGAGCTGTATGTGCAGGTATCTTTGGATTCCTGATCGGTATTCCTGTACTTCGTCTGAAAGGTGACTACCTTGCTATCGTAACACTGGCATTTGGTGAGATCATTAAGAATATCATCAATGTGCTTTATGTAGGAATTGACAGCAACGGAATCCATTTTTCCATGAAAGACCAGATGTCTCTTGGAATGGAGCCTGGTGGAAAAATGATCATCAGTGGTGCCATGGGTATCACAGGTACACCGAGACAGTCAACCTTTACTATAGGTGTGATTCTGATCCTGGTTACTTTATTCGTAGTTCTGAACCTGATCAATTCCAGAGACGGACGTGCGATCATGGCAATCCGTGATAACCGTATTGCAGCGGAATCAATTGGTATTGATATCACAAAGTATAAACTGAAAGCATTTGCAATCTCAGCAGCATTAGCCGGTATCGGCGGTGTGCTTTATGCTCATAATCTTGCAACTTTAACAGCACTTCCGAAGAACTTCGGTTATAACATGTCTATCATGTTCCTGGTATTCGTAGTTCTCGGTGGAATTGGAAATATGCGTGGTTCTATTATTGCGGCAGTGATTCTGAACCTTCTTCCTGAGCTTCTGCGTGGACTCAGTGATTACCGTATGCTGTTCTATGCAATCGTGCTGATCGTAATGATGCTGATCAACTGGGCACCTAAGGCAATCGAGATGAGAGAGCATCTTTTCAGTAAATTTAAGAAAAAGGAGGCATAAGCTATGGCATTGCTGGAAGTAAATCATTTAAATATTTCATTCGGCGGTCTTCATGCAGTGGATGATTTCCATGTCTCCATCGAGAAAGGACAGCTTTATGGTCTGATCGGTCCGAATGGTGCCGGTAAGACTACAATCTTTAACCTTCTTACAGGTGTGTATAAGCCGGACGAGGGAATCATCAATCTGGACGGACAGGATATCACCGGAAAGAGTACCATTGATATCAACAAGGCGGGAATCGCCAGAACATTCCAGAATATCCGTCTGTTCCATCAGATGAGTGTGCTGGACAATGTAAAGGCAGGACTTCACAATCATGATAAATACAGCCTTTTTACAGGTATTGTACATACTCCGAAATACTTTAAGGTTGAGAAAACCATGAATGAGGAAGCAATGAAGCTTCTTAAAGTGTTTGATCTGGACAAAGAGGCAGATATCCTTGCATCCAACCTTCCTTATGGTAAACAGAGAAAGCTGGAGATTGCCAGAGCACTGGCAACAAAGCCGAAGCTTCTTCTTCTGGATGAGCCGGCTGCAGGTATGAACCCCAATGAAACTGAGGAACTGATGGATACCATCCGTTTTGTTCGTGATAACTTTGATATGACCATTCTTCTGATCGAGCATGATATGAAGCTGGTTTCAGGTATCTGTGAGGAGCTGACTGTACTGAACTTCGGTCATGTTCTGAGACAGGGCAAGACTTCAGATGTGCTCCATGATCCGGAAGTTATCAAGGCATATCTTGGAGAATAGGAGGAGAGACAGATGGCATTACTGGAAGTACAGGACATACAGGTTTATTATGGAATGATTCAGGCATTGAAGGGTGTTTCTTTCTCTGTAAATGAAGGTGAAGTTATTGCGCTGATCGGTGCAAACGGTGCAGGTAAAACAACTACCCTGCATACAGTGACAGGGCTTCTCCGGGCAAAATCAGGACATATTATTTATGACGGACAGGATATCACAAAGGTTCCGCCTCACAAGATCGTAACAATGGGTATGGCACATGTTCCGGAAGGAAGACGTGTGTTTGCAAATATGACTGTTCTTCAGAATCTGAAGATGGGTGCTTTTACAAGATCTGACAAAAATGAGATTGATGCGACCATTGAGAAAGTATATAAACGTTTTCCGCGTCTGAAGGAACGTCAGAATCAGACTGCAGGTACCTTAAGTGGTGGTGAGCAGCAGATGCTCGCCATGGGCAGAGCGCTCATGTCGAAGCCGAAGCTTCTGATGCTCGACGAGCCGTCTATGGGCCTCGCTCCGATCCTCGTTGAGCAGATCTTTGACATCATCCGCGAGCTGCACGCTGCGGGCACGACGATCCTGCTCGTCGAGCAGAACGCGCAGGCCGCGCTCTCCGTCGCCGACCGCGCGTACGTGCTTGAAACGGGCCGCATCACGCTCTCCGGCACCGGTAAGGAGCTTATGGCGAGCGACGCTGTCCGCAAGGCCTACCTCGGCGGTTGAATCTCCCTCAAATGCAAAGAGTCATCCGAAAGGATGGCTCTTTTTTTGTGCAGTTTTGCCGCCGTGCAAAATTTCCGCGCAACCTGCTGCACATTTGCCAAAGATATGGTATACTGACAGAACATGACACAGGATCGGAGGGATCGGATTGTTCAAAATTCTCATTGCGGAGGATGACCGCGAGCTGCGCCAGCTCTTCGCCCACGTGCTCACCAAAAACGGCTACACGGTGCTTGGCGTCTCCAACGGTGAGGAAGCTCTCGACGCGCTCGAGCAGAGCTATTACGATCTCATCATCTCCGACATCATGATGCCGAAGATGGACGGCTACGAGCTTGTGCGCTCGATCCGCGAGAGCGGCTCGTCCATCCCCATTATGATGATCACCGCCAAGGACGCCTTTGACGACATGCGCCTCGGCTTCCTCTCCGGCAGCGACGACTATATGGTCAAGCCCATCAACATCGGGGAAATGGTACTGCGCGTGAGCGCGCTGCTGCGCCGCGCCCAGATGGCGAGCGAGCGCCGTCAGGTCATCGGCGGCACGGTGATGGAGTGCGACTCGCTCAGCGTCACCGTCGACGGCGAGAGCATGGT
>ENA-OPRX01000026-OPRX01000026.1-human-gut-metagenome-genome-assembly--contig:-NODE-26-length-113304-cov-9.025298_pt1 | contig 113304 bp, 100 predicted proteins | sample MGYA00241450_ERZ501892 | MGnify/ENA primary metagenome ERZ501892 (study PRJEB25962, sample SAMEA2042223) | human gut metagenome | biome: human gut; feature: human-associated habitat; material: faeces...
CGGGCACGATGTATTCGGGCTGCTGCGCGGGCATGCCGGAGGGATTGAGCAGAGCGGATTTCAGAGATCCGAAGGCATGGCTTGAGGATGGCAGATACTATATGGCTGCAGGCTGTGTGGATCAGGATAATAAGGGGCTTGTGGTATTACTTTCGAGCGCTGATATGGAAAGCTGGACATTTGAGAGTATCCTTGCACGGAATGAAAGTGATCTGGGCGGCATATGGGAATGCCCTGATTTCTTCAAATTAGACGATCATCATGTACTTCTCGTATCGCCTACGGGAATGAAAGCAGAGCGATATGAATTCCACAATGGAAATAATTCTATCTATTTTGTTGGAGAATTTGATAAAGGTGAGAAGAAATTTGACGGTGGAGAGCCATTATCACTTGATTATGGAACAGATTTCTACGCGCCTCAGACTACACTTTTGCCGGATGGCAGAAGGATAATGATAGCGTGGATGCAGTCGTGGCATAATTTGTGGATACCCGGTGGACAGAAGTGGCAGGGAATGATGACGATTCCGAGGGAGATATCTCTGAAAAATGGACGCTTGATACAGAAGCCAGTGAGAGAGATAGAGAAGTATCATGCTAATATGGTCAGGTACTCAGATGAAGTAGTGAGTGGACGGCGTAGTCTGGAAGGTATAAGTGGAAGAAGCCTGGATGTGACATTTGTAATCACTGGAAACAAATACAGCAGATTTACCGTGAATCTGGCAAAGGGAAGCGGATATTATACTCGATTTATATATGACAGAGAAAATAATATAATAGAGATGGACAGGACATTTGCCGGATTTGAGAAAGATGTGGTGTGTATCAGAAGGGCCTGCGTGAAATCAGCAGAATGTTACGGGGATGTCAAGGGAAAGGTTGATGAACAGCAGGAGGCTCAAGATAGTATAAAGCTCAGATTTATACTGGACAGGAATTCGATAGAACTGTTTGTAAATGATGGAGCTATGACAATGAGCACGGCGATATATACACCTATTGAAGCGGATGGAATAGAGCTGTTATGTGAGGGACAGGCAGTCGTGGATGTGGAGAAGTATGATATCATTTAACAAAAGATGATCTTGCTCAATTGTTTAGTTGTTGCACTGCCAGGCATCAGTCTGGCGGTTCTCCAGGTTTCAGGTGCCTCCGTTCCAACATTGAGATGACAAGGAAAGTTGTCAAAAGTTATTGACAACTTTCCTTGTCATTTGTTATACTCCATTGTAAAAGAAATGACAACTATAGTTGTCATTTGGCATATATAATATATATAGCTTGAATTTGGAATGGGATTTTAGTGGTAAGAATTAAAATGGAGTTATGAGGATATGAGGAAAAAGCAAGGTGTAAATAAAAAGGACAATCTAAGTGAAAATGGCATGGATAAAGGTAATAAGAAATCTACCTGTGAAACACTACAAGCTATGTTTGAGGGCATGATCGTCTCCCAACCAGTGGACAAATTGAAGACGCAGGTCAAGGGGTATTCCGTGTCACCGATCACAGAAAGAATGTTAAAGAAGCACAAGCTAGGAGATGCTATGGCTGAGGTCTGTGATATAAATGAGCTTGAGAATGAGATCCGGGAAAGTCTGAAGAAGGGGCTTCCGGTGTATGGATTTTTCAGGAAGAAACAGATGTGGAGCTGCTTTGTTTTTGAGAAAGAAGAGATTGCTAGGGATTTGTTGACGCCTGAACCAGAGAGTGGCAAGGATGTACTCAGTATATACAAGCTTAGAAAGTATTACATTCATCCTGAGGTGGAGGATCTGGCAGATGACATGATGGAGGTTGCCCACAGCAATGTGTATCAGAATGTGATAGATGTATTTGGAGATGGGAAGAGTGATGGATTCTTTTTGAGGGATAAAATATATGTGTGTAAGCGCGATAAAACCACTGGCGCACCACTTGGAATTATCATAGGTGTTGCACTTGGTATAGTGTATGGAATGCTGTTTGACAATTTGGCGCTTGGAATTTCCATTGGATTCTGTTTTGGAATAAGCTTTTCCATGATATGGGGGACATCCACACATAAGTATGCAGAGCATGGGCTGGCAGACAGAGCAGAAGCTGAAGATGCGGACAATGTAATAAAAGGATTGGGCTCTGATGGAGAGGACGGCATAAACAGATAATGGACCTGATTATGATGACAATACAGATTAACAAGCTGGAGGTGATATAGATGCCGCTGTACAACAGGCTGAAGGAATATCGGGCGAAGCTGGGAGTAAACCAGCAGGAGATGGGTGCACTGGTGCAGACATCAAGGCAGACGATAAGCCAGATAGAGAGGGGCGACTACAGCCCATCGGTGACACTGGCACTGAAGATCGCGAAGGTATGTGGTGTCAGCGTGGAGGATATATTCCAATACGAGGATGATAAGGAATGATTCCTGACATATGGATAAGGTCGTGTTAATTCATAGAATGAAAAGAGGATATGAGATGAAGGATACTGATAAAAAAGTGAACAAGAAAAGTAATCTGAAGATATATATAATATTTGCGGTCATGATCCTGGCAAGTCTGCTGGGAGGTTTCCTGGCGGGAAGGCTTGCCGCGGTGAACAAGGACACATTGGATGGAATCAACTGGGATCATATATGGTGGATAACAGCTGATACGCTGCCTATAGTATATGGTGTGCTCATGCTGGCGACGTTTGTGGTGTCATTTGTCATGTATGGGAAGATAAAGAGGATGATCAGAGGCTGGGACGGAGAGGACGAGGATGTGATAGTGGATATAGAGAGTCGGATCACGACTGCCTCATATCTCCCGTGTGTCATCGTGTTCGTTGGACTTGTGTTGTTTCCGGTGTGTATATACGCTGTGGACAGGACGTACAGTGATGGGCGTGGCACATTCCTGACAGTGCTGTCTGAGCTCGTATTTCTGATATCTATGGCACTGTATTGTGTGGTTGAAAAGCTTGTCATCGATGAAGAGAAGAAGCTTAACCCGGAGAAAAGCGGAAATATATTCGATATGCATTTTCGCCGTGACTGGGAGAACACATCGGACGAGGCTGAGCTTATCATGATAGCCAAATCCTCCAAGAAGGGATTTATGACTGGAATTAAGGCAGGATTTGTCATGTGGATACTTACGTTTATGAGTATGTTTGCATTTGACACAGGCGTGATGCCAATAGTGGCTGTTGGACTTGTGTTGATTGTAATGTATGTGGCTTATTGCAGAGAGTTTGTGAGACTACAGAAATAAAATAAATATATGTGATATAATGGCGGATGGCTGTATGACAATTGCAGGGCATTCGCCTTTTATTGTATGACACGGTCCTGAGATTTTTCATTGCCATACATATATATAAATGACCAGAAGGCAGAAAAATATAAAAAAATAGAGATGTAGGAATAGAGCTGTACTATTTTGGACAATAATATCTATGCGATGGGATGAATTTTAATCGAAAGGAGTATTGCTATGATATTAAAGGAAAAAGAGAAAACAGTTATCCAGGATCTTCAGACACAGGAGAAGTCCTGTGTGGAGAAATATGGAAGATATGCGGAGCAGGCGAAGGATCCTGAGCTTAAGAATCTGTTCCAGACTATACAGAAGGAAGAGCAGAAGCACTATGATTCACTTACCCAGGTGCTTGACGGACAGGTTCCACAGTGTGACTGCAATGACAGCGATGGAAAAGATTATGAGCCAAAGCAGACATACAAGATGATGGACGATTCCGAGGATAAGAAGAATGATGAGTTCCTTGCAACAGACTGTATTGGAACAGAGAAGCTTGTGTCAGGCGAGTACAATGGAGAGATATTTGCATTTGGCGAGAGCGCGGTGAGAAAGCTTCTGGCGGATATACAGATCGAGGAGCAGAATCATGCGGAGATGCTCTACAAGTATAAGGTCGCAAATGGAATGGTGTAGGGAAAAGCTTACACAAGGGAGCATAAATTGTAAGGAGGATATGTATCACATGTGGTATATATCCTCTTTTTTGTTGCAATGATTCGTTAAAGCAGCTAGTGAAAACTCTTTGTTTTGAATTGAGGTTTTATGCGGGGATGTATTCACAAAACGGATGACAAAATGTAGAATGTTATTATACATTCTGGAAAAAAGATAGCTAAATTTTAATAGGATGTATATAGGCAGGGATAACATTTTCAGAGAGGAGAATGTGACGTGAAAAGAAAATTTTACAGTGTACTGTATGTAGCAATATTTGCATTGCTGATGTCCGGGTGCAGTATGTCAGAAATTGCGGATGGCAGCAGGTCCGCGGTAAAGGGATATGAGAAGGAGACTGTAGAAGATACCTCAGAATCAGAGAATACCACAGTTGCGGAGAAAAAAGATAACACCGGCAACATGTCACCTGAAAGCAGTGCGGCAGCATCTGAGAATATTGCAGATCAGCAGGCTTCGAGCATGGAGATTGCTGATATTCCCATATATTCGGGAGAGGCATATTATGAGATAAATGGCAATGTGCCTTATTTCAGTGAGGATGAGATGGTGACGGAGGCATTTGAGAATTACAGCGACCTGGACTTTCTTGGAAGATGTGGAGTTGCCTATGCCAATATCTGTAAGGAGATTATGCCAACGGAGGAGCGCGGCGAGATCGGTATGATAAAGCCTTCAGGGTGGCATACAGTTAAATACAATGATCGTATAGACGGCAATTATCTGTATAATCGCTGCCATCTGATCGGATATCAGCTTGCCGGGGAGAATGCAAATGAAAAGAATCTGATAACTGGAACCAGATATCTGAATGTCACTGGCATGCTGCCATTTGAAAATGAGGTAGCTGATTATGTGGAAAGTACTGGAAATCATGTGCTTTACAGGGTTACACCTGTATACGATGGAGACAATCTGGTTGCGTCCGGAGTGCAGATGGAGGCGGAGTCCGTGGAGGATAAAGGCGCAGGAGTAAGTTTCAATGTGTATGTGTACAATGTACAGCCAGGCGTGATAATCGACTATGCTACAGGGGACAGCGAAGCGGATCCGGATTATGTGGTGCCGGGAGAGAATGCCAGCACTAAAGTATCAGAGGAAAAAGGAGATGATGACCAGACAGCAGAAGCTGGAATGATCGGAGAAACTCAGGATACGGAGTCAGATATTGGCAGTGATACATCGGAGATCCAGAAGGAGTCTGCGGATGAGGATACATACATAGTCAACACCAACACCGGTAAGTTTCATAAGCCATCATGCAGGAGTGTGAAACAGATGAAGGAAGCGAATAAATCTGAGAGAACGACCACAAGGGACGAGCTTATATCTGAGGGATATGAACCTTGTAAGAACTGCAATCCGTAGTTGGACTTTGCTTGGGATTCTGATACACTCAGAACAAATTACGAGAGAGCTTCATCGGATAGTGACCGCAGTTAAGAAAGATGGAGAGGTAGGTCTTGAGTATATGAAGAGTGTGGAGATAGAGAAAAGAATAAGACAAGAGAGCAGAGAAGAAGAGAGAAAAACTAATTAGACAATCACTTGATATCGTATTGTATATCAGGTGGTTGTTTTTTATAAGGGTAAAGCGCATATTTTATCAAAAATTTGATATGGCTGAAAAATTATCAAAACAGCACTTGACAACAGGGAGATTATATATAAAATATAACAGTGCAATATAACACTGTTATATTTGCGCGTGTCTGATGGTTGGTATGGCACTTGCATTTGGAATCTGTTTCGGTCAGAAGCGAGGCATATTAAACGGGAGAGGAGTCTTTATGACAGAAAAAGCAGAAAATACAAGACAAAACATACTGAATACGGCACTGAAGCATTTCCTTGAGTACGGATTTGCAGGGACATCGCTCAGAAGCATTGTGAAAGATGCCGGACTTACAACAGGTGCATTCTATAAATATTATCCTACAAAGGAGGCTATTTTTGATGCGCTGATAGATCCGTATGTGGAGGAGCTATATGGGATATATGACAGCGTTCTTGAGGAGTTTCAGAGCCTGCCACCGGAGAAGCAGACTGAGAACATGGCAAGCGCATCCGGGAACGGAATGGATCAGATGGTGAATTACGTGTATGAACATTATGATAATTTCAAACTTTTACTGCGGTGCAGTGACAATGAGAAGTATGGAGATATGATACATAATCTGGTAGGCCGTGAGATGAGATCTTCAAAGCAGTATGTGGATGAGATGCACAGAGCCGGTATAAATGTGCCGGACATAAGCGACAGCCTTTGTCATATGATATATAGTGGCTTTTTTTCGGCGATATTCCAGATCATAGAACACGACATGGATCGTGAGACTGCGATAGAGAATGTCGGCAAGCTCAAGAAGTTCTACACCGGAGGCTGGGAGAGACTATGGAAGGTGCAGTTTCCGGAGTAGTCAGTAGGTATGCGGCAAGGTAAAATACCGAACCGCATAATTTTAAACTATGAGGTTAGGCGGAACTAATGCAAATAAGTGAAAACGAACAAGTTTTTGCTCAAGATATAAGGAGGAGAAAAAGTGGAAGAAAAAAAGAAATCAGCTGTGAGCTGGGTTCTCACATGGGCGGGACAGAAGAAGTCATCCTATGTGTGGAGCGTCATTTTGGCGGTTATCAATGTAGTATTCAAGATAGTTCCGTATTTCATCATTGCGGACGTGGTCAGGATGTTCCTTGACGGGGATAAGGATCTCAGGGAATATATGGTGAAGGCTCTTATCATAGCGGGATCATTTATACTTGCAGAGCTTTGCCACAGTGTATCAACGGCATGTTCACACAAGGCGACATTTACAGTGCTTGCAAATATCAGAAAGTCATGCTGCGACAAGCTTGCAAGGGTGCCGCTTGGATATGTGAAGGATACTCCATCGGGTTCATTCAAGAACATCATGGTGGAGAGAATAGACAGCATAGAGACAACTCTTGCGCATGTCGTGCCTGAGTTTACATCCAACCTGCTGGCGCCTATCATCGTCATCGTGTATTTTTTCATGGTTGACTGGAGACTTGCGTTGTTCTCATTTATCCCGATAGTCGTTGGATTTGCAACGTACATGGGCATGATGATCGATTTCCAGGAGAACTACAACAGGACAGTTGAGAAGACCAAGGCGCTGAACGACGCAGCAGTGGAGTACATAGATGGAATTGAGGTCATCAAGGCATTTGGCAAGACAGAGAGCTCATATGCCAAGTTCACAAAGGCGGCAAAGGAGAACGCAGACTCGTATATCAACTGGATGAAGAAGTGCTCATTCTTCCAAGCAGCCATGTTCGTCATCACACCGTACACACTTGCAACGGTCCTTCCGATAGGTGCGCACTATGTGTCAAATGGTTCGCTCACCACAGCGGATTTCGTTGTGTGTATCATCCTCTCACTTGGAATAGTCGGTCCGCTGCTCACAATCGGTTCATACACCGATGATCTGGGCAAGCTGTCGACAGTCATCGGAGAGGTTACAGGAATCCTGGAGCAGCCTGAACTCGTAAGACCTGAGCACACAAAGGCACAGCCGAAGGACAATGGAATAAAGGTTACAGATATCACATTTGGCTATCACGACAAGGAGATACTCCACGGCGTGAGCATGGATATAAAGGCGGGAACGGTAAATGCGATAGTCGGTCCGTCGGGAAGCGGAAAGTCTACAATAGCCAAGCTGATAGCTTCACTGTGGGATGTGAACAGCGGAAGCATAGAGATCGGAGGCGTGGACATAAAGGATATCGCGCTGACGGATTTCAACGACAGGCTTGCGTATGTGTCACAGGATAATTACCTGTTCAACGAGACAGTCAGGAACAACATAAGACAGGGAAGACCGGATGCCACGGACGCCGAGGTCGAGGAGGTAGCCAGAAAGAGTGGTTGCTACGACTTCATCATGAACCTTGAGAACGGATTTGACACCGTGGTCGGCGGTGCAGGTGGACATTTGTCGGGCGGTGAGAGACAGAGGATATCCATCGCCAGGGCGATGCTGAAGGACGCGCCGATAGTTATACTGGATGAGGCAACAGCCTACACCGATCCGGAGAATGAGGCCATACTTCAGATCTCTATCGCCAAGCTTGTGGCGGGTAAGACGCTGATAGTCATAGCCCACAGACTTTCCACCATCAAGGATGCGGATCAGATATTTGTGGTAAATGCAGGAAATGTGGAGGCTCACGGAACACATGAGGAGCTTCTTAGCAAATGCACACTTTACAGGGATATGTGGCAGGCGCACATCTCGGTCAAGGATACGGCAGGCGATGAAAAGGAGGGCGAGTAATATGTTTGGAGTATTAAAAAAGTTCTTCCTGTTCTCAGGTAAGGAAAACAGCCGCAAATTCAAGCGTTCAATAGTGATAAGCCTGATAGATGCACTGGCATCGGCACTGAAGATCCCGGCTATAATGTGTGTCCTCATGGGCGTTATAGAAGGAAAAGACCTTGGAAAATATATACTTGGTTCAATAGCCATCATGGCGGTATCGATCGTAGTTGGAATACTGTGCAAGATGTCGTCGACCGTGCTGCAGACAGAGGGTGGCTACACCACAGCGGCATTCAAGCGTATAGAGATGGCGGAGCACCTCAGATATGTGCCTATGGGATATTTCAATTCCAACAGCATAGGTGAGATCGCATCAGTTACGACAAATACCATGGAGAATCTGGGAGATGTGGCTACGAGAGTTGTCATGCTCACGACCCAGGGACTCCTCGAGACATCCATGATCATACTCATGATCCTGCTCTGCGACTGGAGGATCGCACTGGTATCACTTGTTGGAGTTGCCATATTCCTTGTGATAAACACGGTGATGCAGAATGCCGGAAAGCAGGCATCTTCAGCCAAGGTTGACTGTGACACTGAACTCATAAATCAGATCATGGAGTACATACAGGGCATATCAGAGGTCAAGTCCTACAACCTCATCGGCAAGCAGACGAAGAGACTCAATGCGGCAAATGAAGCCTGCGTCAGGGCAAATGTAAAGATGGAGCTTGTCTATGTCCCATATCATTTTCTCCAAAGCATTGTGACAAAGCTTACAGGGGTAGCGATAATAGGACTTTCGGCTTACTTTTATATAAATGGTAGCATGAGCGTTCTGTATGCTGTGGGTATGTCGATCGCGGCATTCATGCTCTACGGGGGCCTTGAGACCATGGGAACATTTTCATCACTGATACATGTGGTCAGTGTGTGCGTAGACAAGGCAAATGTAGTGCTCGGACTTGACACAATGGATATAGATGGAAAGGAACTCAATCCTGAAAATCACGATATAGAGGTTAAGAATATAGAGTTCTCTTACGACAAGAGAAAGATAATAGACGGAATCTCACTCACCATACCGGAGAAGACAACGACGGCGATCGTCGGACCATCTGGCGGTGGAAAGACAACCCTGTGCAATCTGATCGCCAGATTCTGGGATGTGGATTCGGGTGAGATAACCCTGGGCGGAACAAATGTTAAGGATTACAGCATGAACAGTCTCATGAACAACTTCTCATTTGTATTCCAGAATGTATATCTCTTTGCTGATACCATAGAGAACAACATCAAGTTCGGAAGGCCGGAGGCAACCCATGAAGAGGTTGTGGAGGCTGCAAAGAAGGCGTGCTGCCATGACTTCATCAGCAAGCTTCCTGACGGTTACAACACTGTGATCGGTGAGGGCGGTGCAACCCTCTCAGGCGGTGAGAAGCAGAGAATATCCATAGCCCGCGCCATCATGAAGGATTCACCTATCATCATCCTTGACGAGGCGACTGCAAATGTCGATCCTGAGAACGAGAAGGAGCTTACTCTTGCAGTGGATGCCCTGACAAAGGAGAAGACGATCATCATGATCGCCCATAGACTCAAGACCGTAAGACATGCGGATCAGATAGTAGTGGTGGATCAGGGAAGAATAGCCCAGAAGGGAACCCACGAAGAACTCATGAAGCAGGACGGAATCTACAGGAGATTTGTGGATTCGAGAGAACTGGCAGTTAGCTGGAAGATATAAGTGAAATGTATCCTGTGAAACACAGAAGACAGGTGTCAGATAATCGACACCTGTCTTTTGCTTTGGGATATTAGTTATCAGTTCGCAGCCTACTCAAAATCGTCCTCATCATAATCGCAGTCACAGTTACAGCCGCCATCGCTGCAGTTGCCGTTGTATGAGCCAAATGTCTGGCTCTTTCTAGGAGAGCAGAGCATTCCGAGCACAAGCCCTGTGAGGAATGTGCAGATAGCGAAAAGCACGGCCTCTCTTGTTGAGTAGTCTTTATCCTTTACGACAACAGTGAATTTGTTCCATCCGTCTTTGATAGTTTTCATTGGTTTCATTGAAATCCCTCCTTATCATATTATATTGATAAATCCTGAATCAGGGAAAATCCCCCCATCTGTAATGAATTTCCCTGAACAGTTAATTACATGATACATCAACATCACACATCAGTCCACCCCTGGGCAGGAGACTTAAGAACAAAATGAGATTTGTGGAAGTCGATCAGCCCATCAGTCTTCATCCTGCCAAGTTCAGTAGACAGTCCACTGCGGTCCACGGACAGAAAGTCAGCGAGCTGCTGTCTGGAAAATGGTATGTCAAATTCGTTGCTGCCATGTCTGTGCATCTCCGATGACAGGTAGGAGAGCAACTTATCCCTGGTTGTTTTCTGGCTCATGTGCTTTGATTTTTCGCCGAGCCTCAGGTTCTTGCCGGCGAGATCGCACAGGAGATTTCTTATCATCTGATTATGTCTGCCACATGTTACCGGGCAGGTGGTGAGCATTTTTTGAACATTCAGAAACAATACAGAACTTGCAGCTTCAGCATATACGCTGACGTCGAGTGCGGAGCCAGGGGTACAGGCATATGATTCCGCAAAAGTGTGTCCGGGCAGGATGGCAGACATGACGCTTTGACCACCCCAGTAATCCTCCTGGATGACTATTGCTTTGCCTGTAAGCAGCAATCCTATATATTCTGTTGTGTTGCCAGCCATGAGAATACACTCATTTTTTTGGTATTTTTTGATGATTGCACCCAGACAGTCCAGTATGGAGTCAACGTCGTCGGCGATAATACCAGAAAAAAGACTGGATTTCAATAATGTGTCCATGTATTTGTTCATATTACCTCTTAGTGGGGACGCTTCTTTTGTCACAAGGATTGTCCCTGAAAAGTATAACATTTTTATGTTGAAAATTCAACATACACAAATGTTCTGACTGAATATAATGACGTTAAAAGCAGGAAAAAGATTGGAGGAAATATATATGATAAGAAGAGTTATACAGATAGACGAGGACAAGTGTAATGGATGTGGAGCCTGTGCAAATGCGTGCCATGAGGGTGCTATAGGCATGGTAAACGGCAAAGCAAAGCTGCTCAGAGACGATTATTGTGATGGACTTGGCGACTGCCTGCCGTCGTGTCCTACAGGAGCCATAACATTTGTGGAGAGAGAGGCGGCTGCGTATGATGAGGCGGCAGTCGTGGCAAACAAACAGGCAAGACTCGATGCAGAAAAATCCAGAAATATGGTTGGCTCAGGAGTGATGCATGAAAAAAGTCCGGCACACTCCGGTTGCCCTGGTTCCATGGCGAGAAGCATATTCAGGAGACCGGCAGCAGCTTCAGGTGAAGCAGTACAGGCAAGCTCATATGAACAGGCAGCAGTAGAATGCGTACAGAATACAACTGATAAAACAGTCAATCAGCAGGCGGGTGACATATATAATTATGAGCGCCCGAGCCAGCTCACACAGTGGCCGGTGCAGATCAAACTTGCCCCGGTAAATGCGCCATACTTTGATGGTGCAAAGTTGCTTATAGCGGCGGACTGTACAGCCTATGCCTATGCATCGTTCCACGAGAAATTCATAAAGGGACATGTGACTCTGATCGGCTGTCCGAAACTTGACAGTGTCGATTATTCAGAGAAACTTACAGAGATTATCAGGCGAAATGACATACAAAGTGTTACAATAGTCCGTATGGAGGTTCCTTGTTGTGGAGGACTGGAGATGGCTGCGAAGAAGGCACTTCAGGACAGCGGCAAGTTTATCCCATGGCAGGTTGCAACAATATCAATAGATGGAAGAATTCTTGACTGACATTCTCTTCACAGCACCATGAAAGGTAAAGACAATGGAAGATAAAATAAGAATTACAACTGAGACAGGCAGTCGTCTGGTCGGTGCTCTGATAGGGCTGGTGAGAGCCACTGATGGGATGATGCATGTGACTGATGATACAAATAACATAATAATAGAAGGTTTGCACATGTCTGATATTGCTCTTGGCATCTCTGATGCAGACATGAAGGCGATGATCGCAAGGGTGCATGCTGATAAGCATACAATTGTCCCTGACTGCAGTGTATGCGGTGCACCATGTGGCAGGACTGCAGATTATGACTGGGAGAGCGTGTACAGAGAAGAACGGACAGAGCACGAGGAAGGCAATAGAGATGGCAATGTGGCAGAGCCTTCTGTCATATCGGACGTGCGGATAGACATACTTTCCACACTTCAGAAGATATCCCACAGAGTGATCTCCGGGGAGATCAACGCAGATGGCGAGGTGAACTTCAGTGTGTGCAGGGCAGTATTTGCACTGGGGGAGAACTGGAGTGACGGCGAGCTTGAGAGAGTAGAGCGTGAGCTTGAAGATTTGTCAACCAACAACAGTATGTAACAATGGCACACAAAAATATAATACTTGAAAATAACAAGGCTTGGCGCATCACAGATGGAATAAAAGTGGTGCGCCTGTTAAAATTAATAAGAAAATACTTCATACTACAGGTATAAAGCCATTGTAAATACAATTATTCGGGAGTACAATAATCGGACGCATCAAATTAAATGATGAAAGAGATAATAACAGGAAAAGGTAACAAAAATGGGAAGTGCTGCTACGGGCTTTGTAAAAAATAATAAAAAGGTGACATGGAAAGAATTTGCCAGAATGCTGGCTGTGCTTGCTGTGCCTATTGCGATGCAGAATCTGCTGGCGACCACCGCTAGTATGGTTGATACCATCATGATAGGAAGTGAGGGCGAGATCGCCGTTGCGGCGGTTGGCGTGTGTGCACAGATAGGATCACTTTTGTTTTCAACATATTGGGGATTTGTCAGCTGCTCCCTTCTGTTCATGTCTCAATACTGGGGTGCCAAGGATCCAGAGGGAATGAACAAGGCATTTGGTCTGGCGATCATATGTGCGGGAATATTTGGAATAGCATTTGCGGTGGTGACTGTGGCTGCACCGGGGTGGATACTTGGAATATATACAGATAAAGTAGAGATCATAGCACTTGCGAAGCCATATATGAGAATAGTTGGATGGTCTTATCCGCTTCAGGTATTTGCCGCAATAATTACAGCACTCCTTAAGTCAACGGAGAGGGTGAAGGTGCCACTGGTATGCTCGGTCATCTCACTTTTACTCAACTTTTGTATAAATTTTGTGTTGATCTATGGTAAATTTGGTGCTCCCAAGATGGGAGTTGCTGGTGCGGCTATAGGTACACTGGTGTCTGGTATCGTGAACATAGCGCTGCTCATTCTGTATCTTGCAAAGAGCAGGCATGAGATAAAGTTCAGTGCGCGAAAGGCATTTGATATTGATATGGGATTTGTGAAGTCCTATGCGTCCAAGGCATTCCCGATCGTGTGCAACGAGATCCTCTATGGCGTGGGCCAGATGATAATCAACGTTGTCATGGGACATCAGAGTGATTCCGCCATAGCCGCCATGGCTGCATTCCGTGTATGTGAAGGGTTTGTATATGCATTCTTTGGTGGTCTGGCAAATGCGTCCAGCGTTGCCGTGGGAAATGAAGTTGGCGCGGGTAATCTGGACAGGGGACTTTCCTATGCCAAGAGAGCTGCACTGGTATGTCCTGCCATCACATTCACAATTGTGCTCATCACGATGCTGCTGCACAATCCGCTGTTTGGATTGTTTGGACTCGGGGCTGAGGCGATGATGTACACAAAGTATATGCTTATAATATATCTGTTCTTCGGAGCAGTCAGAACATGCTGCTATATACAGAACGAGTGCTTCCGTGCAGGCGGTGAGGCCATCGTTGGAACAGTTATGGAGATCAGTGGACTGATGTTGTTTTCGGTCCCGGCTACATGGGTAGCAGGAATGGTGCTCAAGCTGCCATTCCTCGCAGTGTTCTCATTTGTTTACACGGATGAACTTCTGAGATTTGTCATACTGACACCGTACTTGTTAAAAGGAAGGTGGATCAAACCTATGACGGGACCTGGTCGCGCGGCACTTGATGAGTTCAGGGGCAGGATGAAGCGAAATAAGCATAGAGCGCGATAATCTATGGGGACGGAGGGGTCAGGTATCTCCGTCCCCTGTTTTGAAAAAGGAGAAAATAATATGCTGCAAATAAAAAATCTCACAAAGAGATACGGAGATAAGTTGGCGGTGGACAATCTAAGCCTACATATAATGCCGGGGGAGATATATGGTTTCATCGGACACAACGGAGCAGGTAAGACAACCACTATAAAGGCGTGTACAGGGATCCTGAATTTTGAGGAGGGAGATATCCTTATAGATGGTGTGTCCATAAAGGAAAAACCGCTGGAATGCAAGAAACAGATGGCATATATTCCTGACAATCCAGATATGTATGATTTTATGACCGGAATCGGATATTTGAATTTTATAGCAGATATATTTGACGTGCCGGAGGAAGTCAGGGACGAGCTCATAGACAAATATGCTGACGCATTTGAGATAAAAGACAACCTAGGACAGCTGATATCCGAGTATTCCCATGGTATGAAGCAGAAACTGGCAATCATATCAGCATGGATACATGAGCCGAAACTTGTCATCATGGATGAACCGTTTGTCGGACTCGATCCAAAGGCTTCCCATATACTCAAGCAGATGATGAGAAAAATGTGTGATGACGGAGGGGCGATATTCTTCTCCACACATGTATTGGAAGTCGCAGAAAAGCTGTGCGATAAAGTGGCGATTATAAAAGGCGGACGACTGGTGAAGGCGGGCATAATGGAGCAGGTGAAGGGAGACGAGTCACTTGAATCCGTGTTCCTTGATCTGGAGGGTGAGTCATGATAAGGATATTGATGAAGAAACAGCTTAAGATGCTGTTCAGTGGATTTTTCGTTGACCGGAAGACTGGAAAGTCCAGATCCAAAGGTGCTGTAGTTCTGGGTATCATCAGTTATGTGGCAGTGCTGCAGGGCTGTATGGGAGCCATGTTCGGAATGGAGGCATATTCGGTGTGTGAGCCGCTTTGTTCTGCGGGGCTTGATTGGATGTACATGGCGATGATGTCTATGATGGCGTTGACCATCGGTATATTAGGAAGTGTGTTCAATACATATGCGAGCTTGTATCAGGCAAAAGACAATGACCTGATGCTGTCACTGCCCATCCCGGTCAGGGCTATATTATTTGCAAGACTGTCAGGAGTGTACATCATGGGTGCGATGTTCGCCGTGACCGCCATGGTTCCCGGTATCATAGTATATGGAATAGTAGCCCATCCCGGTGTGTGGCCGGTCGTGTCATCTATTATAGTACTGGTTCTTCTGACATTTGTCATACTGGTGCTCTCATGTATACTTGGCTGGGTAGTGGGGAAGATAGGCAATAAGACCAGAAATAAGAGCTTTGTGACAGTTGTATTGTCACTGGCATTTATAGCCGCATATTATGCTGTATACATGAATGCAAATAAACTGCTCTCAAAGATCCTGGCAAACAGCGGAGAATACAGTGCAAAGATAAAAGGTGCTGCATATCCGCTCTATTCAATTGGTCGTGCGGCTACAGGAGATGGACTGCAGCTGGCGTTTGTGGCAGCAGGCACATTGATCATCTCTCTTGCAGTGTGGCTGGTACTTGAGAGAACATTCATCGGAATCGTGACGACAAAAGCCGGACATACCAAAAGGAAGAATATAATAAAAGCTGCAAAGGCGCAGAGCCAGGATGCAGCACTTCTTCAGAAAGAGTTCAAAAGACTGGCAGCATCTGCCGTATATATGCTCAACTGTTCCCTGGGGACATTGATAATGATCGCTATGGCAGTGGTTTGTCTTGTTAAAGGACAGTATGTAGTAGATATGATTACGAAAACTCCCGGACTACCGGATGGTGTACTTATAATTGGGGCGTGTATAGCCGTATGTGCCGCCGCGTCTATGAATGATCTGACTGCACCATCGATATCTCTGGAGGGAAAGAATCTTTGGATCGTGCGTTCGCTTCCAGTCACATCGTGGCAGATACTCAGGGCAAAACTGAGGATGCATGTGATACTTACCCTGATTCCGGCGCTGATCCTTGATATAGTGATGCTTGTTTTTGTGACACCATCAATTGTAGATGGTGTGATGATGTTACTGATACCATGTCTTTATGTGTGCCTGACTGCATACATAGGGCTTGCAGTCAATCTCAAGATGCCAAAGCTTGACTGGACGTCGGAAGCATCAGTCGTGAAGCAGAGCATGGGTGTACTTGTTGCTCTTTTATCTAATTTTGTGTATATTATAGTACTTGTAGCAGGATACGTAGCCCTCGGAAGCCTGACTGGATCGACATTATATCTTATAATAAGCGCAGTGTTGACAGCTGTCATTGCCGCGTTGTTCAGGATATGGCTGAAGAGACGTGGGGTGCAGGTGTTTGAGGCGCTCTAGCGGTCTGCGATGATGAATCCAGGGCTGTACTCTGCAAGGGGCAGGAAACTGCGGTTGTAAGACAGTGTAGATTATAGATAGCAGAATAAATTATAGATAGAATTATAGATAGAGTTATAGATAGAAAGAAGTTTTAGGATTAAATATGGCAGAAGTAAATAACTTAGAAACAGACATGAGCAGTCAGCAGAAAGCTGAACTGGACAAAGAGAAAAGCAAAGAAGAGAAGAAAGATTCAAAAAGAGCAAAAAAGCAGCACTACAGGGAACTGAATGAGCCGCCAAAGCTCACCGTTCTCGAGGAGGTGGGAAATGCTGTTACCCACGGAATAGGAGCAGGGCTTGCCATAGCCGGCTTTGTCCTTCTTCTCCTGAAGTCAGACACAGGACTCAAAGTGATGGCATCGTGTTTTTATGGAATATCACTGATATTGATGTTTCTCATGAGCTGTCTGTATCACTCATACAAATCCGGTCTGGCAGTCAAGCGGCTCTGGAGAAGATTTGACTATTCCTCGATATATCTGCTGATAGGCGGAACATTTGCTCCACTGTACCTTGTGTACTGGGGAAATGTGCTTGGAATAGTGTTGTTCTGTGTGCAGTGGGCACTTATCATAGCGGGGATCACCATCATATGTGTGTTCGGACCGGGCAGGTTCAGACCGATACACTATACGCTGTACTTCGTTATCGGATGGAGTGCTATCATGTTCATTCCGGGCTGGTTCAGAAATGACAAGCCGCTTCTGGGATGGATCGTGGGCGGAGGTGTTGTCTATACGCTTGGCATGATTCCATTTGTGAAGGACACCAAGGGGGCGCACTTTATCTGGCATATCTTTGTGATGCTGGGGGCTGCGCTGCATTGGTTTGGGATGTACCTGTTTGTGTATTGATGAAATATAGATAAAATAAGGGTGTAACGTTTGGTTACACCCTTTTTGATACTATCTTGATACTATTATGTTATCTAATTTGTCAGCAACTTCCTGATGCTTGCTTGGGTATAGGTGGCCATATGTCGATAGGACCATTTGCATGGTGTCGCCGATTCTCTCAGCTATGAGTTGCACAGTAAAGCCCAGTTCAATGAGTAGAGACACATGGGAATGCCGGAGATCGTGGATCCTGATAAATGGCACCCCGGACACTTTGCAATATTGCACCATGGCGTTTCGAATCAGGCTTCTTGAAAAATCAAAGATACGATCATCATCTTGATAGCCGTATAATTTATCAATATAGCCCCTCAGATCATTCATAACGGCTTTAGGCATATATATCACCCTTATGCCGTTCTCTGTCTTTGGGGGCGATATGTGAGCACCTTCAGAATCAGTATTGATGGTTTTATCAATGTTTATGATACCCTGCTCAAAGTTTATATCTTTGCCTGTAATGGCGAGAAGTTCACCAACACGCATACCACCATAAAATAGCAGCTCTATGGCCATGCGTGCCCTGTCGTTGTCAAGGCTTGCCATAAACTGGTTATATTGGTCAACAGTCCAAAAGTTCAGTGATCTGGTATGTTTGCCTATATGTCCGGCTCTGGTGCATGGGTTAGATGGCAGATTGTAATAATTCATAGCATAGTTAAACAGTGTTGTAAGTGCACTGTCAACACGGCATAGATAACCGGCAGAATAACCGGCGGCTATCTGCTGATTTTGCCATGTCCTTATATCTGCCGGGGTGATCTCATTCACCGGCTTATCTTTGAAGTATGGCAATATTCGATTCTTGAATACGTTCTTTTTACCGTCTAGGGTTGTCTTGCGGAGCCTGTGGCTCATATCCTCAATATAGATATCATAAAGGCTTTGAAAGGTCATGGACGGCGTGCCCTGCTGCCGTTCCAGGAATTGCCGTTCCCATTCCTTGGCCTCTCTCTGGAGCTTAAAGCCCCTCTTTAGTTTCTGCTTGCGCTGTCCTGTGTAATCCTGGTAATAGAATTTTGCATAAAATGTACCTGTCTTGTTGTCCTTATATACTGGCATGTTTTATATCTCCCTTCTTGCTTGGCGGCACAGAAAGCAATATAAAAACATCTGTATATGTTGCTGTGACTGTCTCAGCTCTCCATATTTTAATTTTAGAGAGTTAGACGGTAATTTATACCCTAAATTACTAAAATGGCTTAAAACGCAAAATACGGCGTCATTCTGTTTTCTTATATTCCGGAATCTTCGTTAGATCTTCCACATAGCTGGCGGCTTTTTCCTGGCCTTTTTCATTCAGTTTGGTAAATGAGGCTTTAAGTTGTTTTAATAATGGTTTTTCTTTTATTTCCATTGCTTGGGCGAATTTTTCAGCATCAACCGATATAATATATGGTTTTTCTCCTGAGATTAAAGTAAAAATATCTACGTTAAGAATAGATGAAAGCTCTGTCATCTTGTCCATGCGTGGGTATGCTGTACCCTTACACCATCCATTAACAGAAGATTTTGCTATTCCCATTCTTTTAGCTAATTCAGATTGTGTTATATTATTTTTCTTTAGTAATTCATTTAATCTCTGAGCAAATTCTTGATTTTTTTTACTATTTCCCATTTTTGATACACCTCCACACATACAAGATACAGCAAAACCGAACAAAAGTAAATAAAAAAGTACGGCAAAAACGAAAAAATGCTTGACAGTTAGTTAGAACCGAACTATCATAAAAACACGGTAAGTCAAAACCGAACAAAAAGGAGGTGAGAACATGAAGTTTGACCGTAAGAAGTTAGATATAGCAATGGCAAGAGCTTGCAAGAGCCGCAATGACCTTGTTGCAGCAGGCATAAAGCCAACCACAATATCACAGGCTTGCACTGTTGATATGAGACCATCAACAGCCGGGAAGATCGCAAAGGCTATAGGCTGCGACATAACCGAGTTGTTGGCAGATGAATATTTATAAACAATGGAGAGCTTGGCGGCACAGAAAGCAGGATAAGAAAGGAGCGTTGCGAATGGATAAGCTATATCTAAATGTTGATGATGTTATGGCTCTTCTGGGCGTTTCAAAGTCAAAGGCTTATCAGATCATTAAGGACCTGAACGGCGAAATGTCAGCTAAGGGATATTTAACAGTGAATGGAAAGGTAAACAAACGCTATTTATATGAGCGTTGCTACCAGGAAGGAGCAGGAGCATGAGTAAGAGGGCAGGAATAAAAGAGCTCAGGCAGTACAGAGGAATGACACAGGGAGATCTAGCCGGAATGATAGGCGTATCACCGCAGGCGTTGCAGCGTTGGGAGACAGGCAAGCGGACACCAAAGAAAGACACGTTAGACCGTATATATAACGCTTTGGGAGTGTGCGATATTATCACCATAGGCAACCCGAACGACACACCAGCAAGCGAGATTGTAGGCGACAACGTAAGCGTTGATGTTCAGGAAGATGAAGAGGTTTACAGTGTGACAGAAAAGGATCTCAACGCACACGCCTACAATGTCATGGTCAGGACGCTGCACACTTGCGCAACGAAAGAAGAAATGATGATCGTGGGCTATGCGCTGGATGAGTTCATAAACGAGATTACAGGAGGTAATGAAGATGAATAATATAGAACATCACGACACTAGATATTCCATGGAAGGATGTTTCATGGATGTAATAGGATATGCAATACTCACGGGCTACTTAGAAAGATATGGGGCATCCAAGCAGTCAGATGCTGACGCTAAATTAACATTGGTTATGATGCAGACTGCAGTTGATACCTTGACCACTATCAAACAGATAAGTGATAAGACTGCTATTAAATTTCAGGAGGTAAAAGAGAACGATGGCGAGACGCAGAATGTTTAGCTTGGATGTGGTTGATACGGATCAGTTCCTGGACATGTCGCCGACAGCTCAAAACTTATATTTTCATTTGGGTATGCGGGCAGACGATGATGGCTTTGTTTCCTCACCTAAAAAAATAGTTGCGGTATGTAGAAGTGTACCAGATGATCTAAAGCTATTAGTAGCTAAGGGTTTCGTTATCCCTTTTGAGGATGGAGTAATACTAATAACTGATTGGAGAGCAAATAATTATATCCGTAAAGATAGGTACACAGAAACCAGATTTAAAGAGTATTTGGATACCGTAGAAGTAGAGAATGACAAATATATATTAGCCTCATCTTCTGATGGTTCAACATGTGGTATACCAAAAGGTAGCCAAATGGGCGACAAAGTGTCAACCGATGGTTGCCACAGGATAGGTAAGGATAGGATAGGTAAGATTAATATATCTAACTCTATAGCTATAGCTAAAGCTAGGGAAGGTATACCAACATATCAGGAAGTAGAGGCTTATTGTGAAGAACATAACTATAAGGTCAGCCCTTCAAGGTTTTTTGAATATAACCAAACCAGAGAATGGAAGTACAAGAATGGAAAGGATATAACAGACTGGCAAACACTTCTTGACAAGTGGGAGAGCAAAGAAGGGGGCTATAGCGATAATACACAGTACACCCCTAGATATACGCCTGAAACTCCAGAAGAGCCACGAGAAGACCATCAGAAGGGTGTTATAGATGGTATAGCAGGACCAAACTACACCCCAAAGCCGGATGATCCGTTTCAGTAAGGAGTAAGTACATGGAAAAGAGAAAAGCCAGCCAGCTGGCCCGGTACAGATACGCTGAGAATCCAATGTTCCCACAGAGTCACGTAATGAAGATGACGCCAGAAGAGCACATAGAGCGCAATATGTATATACGCCAGCGGATCAAGGGCACCAGTTACGAAGGCTGCAGCGATGAGGCAATAGATGCTATACGATTCGTAGATATGCCAAGAGGAGTATATATTGATGATGGCTATGAGTATGTAGCACTGAATAAGCTTGACCAGGAGTGTGCAAATGATCGGAGATCTAGGGCGAGAATACCGCAGATGTATGCAGGTATGCGAGCGGATCGGTTCAGATTTGATATATACGAGCAGGATACCAGCGATATGAAAAAGACGATCAATGCATTTATAACAAATTTTGAGAAGTTTCAGGATAGAGGATATGGGTTATATCTTTACGCAAAGAAAAAAGGCACAGGCAAGACCATGCTGGCCAGTATATTATTGAATGAGGTCACAATGAGGTATGCAGTGCCTGCAAGGTTTATGACAATATATGATTATCTGGAGCTTACGAAAAAAAGCTATAATGAGGCCGTAGATTTGAAGAGTTTAGAAATGGCTCCAGTCCTTGTAATTGATGATATAGGGGCTCAGATGGCTAAAGAATGGGTGGATACAGTTTTATTCAAACTGATAGATAAAAGATATGCAAACAGACTTGTAACAATCTATACCAGCAATAAGCGCATAGATGAGCTAAAGATGGACGAACGAATAATAGATAGAATAGATAGCCAATCCATCACTATCCATTTACCAGAGGAATCTATCAGGAGCAGACAGATACAAACAGATCATGATGATTTCATGGCACAGTTTAAGGAGGATTAAACAATGGCAACTATACCAGTTTACGGCAAGATAACACCGAAAGAAGATAGGGCAACATCTATTTATGAGGCCAATGACACTATGAAAATGTTGGGATATATGCCGCTACCAGGCGATGTAAAGAGTTCTGAAGTAGAGGACATTATAAACGCACATGTACCGAATGCATCGAAGAGTTTACACAGCTTTATGGTGTCATATGGCATTGATGTGCTATTACTTGGGTACATATACGGCAAGAGAGCCGAGAGGGCGAGAAGGGCAAAAAAAACAACCCAGACCGCCTAACACCTTTGACAATCCGGATTGCTTTTCACACTACGATCAGAAAAAAGGATAAACATCAGTACAGTATACTCTGAACAACATACAAGCTCAATATATCCAAGCAATCCGGAGATGTCAAGGATTAATTCGCAAAAAGGTGCTGGAACACCTGGGGGAAGTTACCCCAAACAAACCGAAGGCTTATGAATAACGTTTTGATCGCAGAGGGCACTCTACAGGCTTGTAGGGTGTCTTTTTGTGTGTTTAAGGGTGTGCGGCTTGTGACACTCCCCTGAATCGGGGTAGTGCTTGATGGAGTCCTAAATCAGGATTTCAAGTACCGTTTTGGTACCCGAGATATGAGGTCGGTACTGGCGAGGCCATCGGTGTATGGAGTAACGATTCGTGACGCTATTCATAAACTACTTCAGAAAACTTCAGTTTTACTACAGAAAACTACAGGTCAGATGTTAATAAATGTTAAGGTTCGAACCTATAACGAACCTAGGGTACCCCGAATCAGGGCAGCCCTAAAACATGTCAAAACATGACATTAGAGAATATATACAACCTTACAAAACTTTACATCAGGGATATATACAACTTGGCAAAACCCAACATTAGAGAATATATAGGCCAAGAAAAACCAATATACAGAGCTCCCCGAACGAATCGTTCTGTCAGGGTACAAGCGTACTTTTAGGTACGGTTGTTCCTGGTGTCGCAAAATGCGACACCAGAAATTGCTAACAAATGCTAACGTCAGAACCGAAAGGGTATCCATACTGCGGATACCCCGACCTCATTAGTAATGACCCCATCCCGGATGTTAACCAATGTTAACCTTATGATGGCATGAAATGTTAGTAAATGTTAGTCTAATGTTGACATTGAAAAAAATATAAAAAAAATTTTTACCTTATTAATAAATGGTTTTGAATGCTTTACATACACCTTTATATGTTTATGGTGTGCTATAGCCTGTTTTTGTGTATTATAGCCTGTTTGGGGCTCTGTTGACTTCTGGCGGTGAGTTGGATAGATTGGATATATCAAGCCCACCTAGGGCGTAAAACGAAGGGAGCGCAAGCATATGAATATTACTGGAATGAACCAGGGTAATACCGAAGATCAGGACGAGAAGAACGGCACCGGCTTATTTACACAGGAGCAGGTAAATGCCATTGTAAGCAAGAGGCTAAAGGAACAGAAGGCCACCCTTGCTGCAGAGCTTGACCAGAGGGAGAAAGATATAAATAAACGAGAGATGGCGATCAGAGCGGCGGAGTTGCTCAGTGAGAAAGGGTTAGATAAAAGCCTTGCATCTGTACTTAAATACGACACAGAGGACGAGTTAAAGACCGCTATAGATGCCATCAGCAATATACAGGGCATGAAAGCAGATCAGGACGGCAGCGGCAGGCCTGAGAGGCGTCATATAATCGAGAACAGGCTGCCAGAGTTTAGGGAGAGCATAGAGCCCGACCAGTTCAAGAAAGCTTTCGGCCTTGATTAGAGGCATATTCCCATTTGGGGAATCTGCTAAGAAAGAAAGGTGAATAATATGGCTATAAATTTAACAGATAAATTTGAACCTTATGTTGATGAGGTATTTACAAGTGACAGCAAGAAGTCACTGCTTACAAATAACGATTTTGAGTTCTCAGGAGCTCACACAGTCAAGGTGTACAAGATCAGCACCGGCAGCATGAACGACTACGACAGAACCGGGACCGGCTCAGGTGTTGAGGGTTCCAGATATGGCAAGGTGGAGAGCCTGGACGCCACAACAGAGGAGTTCACACTGAAAAAGGACAGATCATTCACATTTGCCATTGATAAGCTGGACACAGACGAGACAGCGCAGCAGTTACAGGCTGCATCAGCATTATCAAGACAGCAGAGGGCTGTTGTAGTCCCTGAGGTAGATACATACACCTATGGAGTCATGGCAGCAGGTGCAGGAAATACACCGGCAGCCAAGGAGCTGACAATTGATAATATCTATGATGAGATCACCGCAGCCACCGAGGCACTGGACGACGCAGAGGTGCCAGAAACAAGCCGTGTGCTTGTTGTAACACCTGCAATATACCGCTTGATGAAGAAGAGCAAGGATATAGTGCTTGAAACTGAGGTGGGGGCAGATATGCGAGCTAAGGGCGTTATAGGCAACCTGGACGGCCTCACAGTCATTAAGGTGCCAGCGGTAAGACTCCCGAAGGGGTTCGGCTTTATGGTGGCTCATCCGTGCGCTACCGTGGCACCTACGAAGTTAGAGGATTACAAGATCCATCAGGATGCACCGGGCATCAGTGGTGCACTTGTAGAAGGTCGTATAGTGTATGATGCCTTTGTTCTGGAGAACAAGAAGAAGGCTATATATTACCAGGCTGTGCCGGTGGCTTCACAGTCAACAGAGGGACACCAGTAAGGCAATAAATACGCCTATTCCTCCCCGTGGGGCGTATTTGACTATATATATTGTTTGTTGTAGAGCTCTCACAGTGCGTTGTGGGGGCTCTTTTGGTAAGGAGGCTTATAAATGACCAATGAAGAGCTTGTTGAGCTTATACAGAGCGGTGAGAACGTCACAGACAACATGGAACAACTATATAATCAGAATCATGGCATGATCTACAAGATTGCGAGAAGATACACCTGGGGGGCGTCCTTGGAAGATCTGACGCAGGAGGCTTATATCATACTGTATAAAGCTGCCATGCATTATGACAGGTCAAAGGGGGCCAACTTCTGCACATACATGATGATATGGCTTGATGGAAAGTTAAAAAGGTATGTCCGACAAACAAACCGTATTATTGGGCTACCTATATACAGGCAGGAACAAATATATAAATATAATACGATCAAGAGCATATACACACAGAAATATGGCCGAGAACCGTCACGGCGTGAATATGCGAACTATATAGGCGTTAAGCTGGAAGAGGTCGACAAGATAGAGGATATAATATATAGCACTGTAAAGAGCCTGGATAAGTCTATAGCAAGCGATGACGAGGATTCACACACTTTGAATGATATAGTAGGCAAGGAGTGCGAAGAATTGAACAATGCGCTGGATGATGCAGCAATGGCCGAGATCTGGGCGATTGCTGAGCGTGTATTATCTCCAAAACAGTGGGAAGTTATAGAAATGAAGTACAAGAATAAATGCACTATAAAAAACATGAAGGAAAAGCTGCAGAGTTCATACCAGGCAATCAACGATACAGAATATAGGGCATTATTGAGGTTAAAGCATAATGAAGCAGTGCAGAGCCTTGCGGAGAGTATGGGCATACCTATTTGACGCCCTAAGTTTGACTTAGTGTGTCAATGCCCTGGTGATACTACAACGATACTAAAATAAAAAAATACTATGGAAAAATGGAAAAATCAGCACGGAAAAGCACAGAAATAAACGGCTTGTAAGCTGTTGGAAAATATCAAACTAGTATTTTAATTTGGAATGTACCTTTATGTGTATTGAGGACGGACGAAAAAATGCTCTCCAGACATAATAAGCCGTGTGCCTGTATTCTGAATCACACTAATCTTCCGTCACTTCAGCTTGCTTATATTTGCACTGCGCTCTGCGCACGATAAGGGCGTTTGTGCGCGCCGCTCCGGCAATAAGCGCTGAAGTTCAGTCGATTACGCTATCGATTCAGAATACAGGCACGCGGCTTATTATAATATCTGGAGAGCAGTTTTTCTGTTAACGATAGCAGTTTATTGCTTATATTGGATTCGATTTACGAGTAATTATATTTGCGGTTGATTGCAGCCATAAAGAATGGTATCTTTTAGTCAGATATAAACATGATGAGTAAATATTATAATACGAGGAGAAAATTCTATGGATAGAGTAGAGAAAATGTTTGGCAGAATGAAAGCTGGCAAGTTATATAAATGTGTGGACTGGGATCCGGAGGGGAAGGCGAAGGATCTGGTTGATAAGTTCAATGGTGCTCCGAGGTCTGAGACAATGACAAGAACCGGCGAGTATCTTGGAAAATTATTCGCACACATGGGAAAGGAGTGTTACATAGAGCCGCCATTTTACTGCGACTATGGAACAAATATACATGTGGGAGACTATTTCTATGCAAATACAGGGCTGATAGTTCTGGATCAGTGTGACGTCATCATTGGAGATCATGCATTTCTGGGACCAAGGGTCAATATATACTGCGCAAGTCATCCGATAGATGCGATGATCAGAAATGCCGGTGTGGAGCTTGGCAAGCCGGTCACAATAGGCGATAATGTATGGATCGGCGGCAATACGGTCATCAATCCGGGTGTGACCATAGGTTCAAATGTTGTCATAGGCTCAGGGTCGGTTGTCACAAAGGATATTCCGGATGGTGTGATAGCTGCTGGAAATCCATGTAAAGTCATAAGACCGATAACAGAAAAAGATAAGCAATATTGGCTTGAACAGGTAAAGGAATTTGAGACAGACACAGGCGAGCAGGTGCTGTAGTGGGGACGCTTCTTTTGTCACAAGGAGTGTCCCCTGGATTGAATTTATATGACAGAGGGACACTCCTTGTGACAAAAGAAGCGTCCCTGGAGAGGACATATGGTAAATTACAGATTTACTTTCAGCTATGATGGCACACGTTATCACGGCTGGGAGAGCAAGACAAATGCGGATACAGTGGAGGGGCGAATAGAGGCGGTCCTAACCAGGATGGTCGACGCAAAGGTCGACATCCATGGTGCAGGCAGGACTGATGCGGGAGTGCATGCCAGAGCCATGGTGGCGAACGGAAGGCTAGAAACAGATAAGACTCCGGAAGAGATAAAAGATTATCTGAACAGATATCTGCCTGCGGATATCTGCGCGCTTGATGTTGCTGTGGCCGGGGACAGGTTTCATGCAAGGTTGAATGCAACCGGTAAAGTCTACGAATACACGCTGTATGTAGGTGCTGAGAAACCTGTATTTGACAGAAATTATGTGTGGTGTGTGCCGCAGGGCAGTGCACTTGATGTGGATGTGATGAAAAAGGCTGCATCGTATCTTGTCGGAAAGCATGATTTCAGATCTTTTTGTGGCAACAATAAGATGAAGAAATCCACGGTCAGAACCATATACGATGTGGATATAGTCAAGGAGGGAGACTACGTCCACATGAGATTCCATGGAAATGGCTTTTTGCAGAACATGGTGAGGATACTGACCGGAACACTGGTAGATGTTGGATATGGGAATATGAGTGCGGAGCATATTCCTGAGATCATAGCCGGGATGGACAGGCAGCTGGCGGGGCCTACGGCGCCTCCACATGGACTTTGCCTGATGAAGGTGGAATATGACTGAATACAATTAAGAAAATGGGGTTAAAACAGATGATAAAGAAGCTTGGAACAAAGTACAGGATAAAATGTATTATTGGAGCAGTGATATTTGCAGCAATCGGAATCTCCGGTGTTGCTGCAGCAATGGGGGTAGATGAAGGATCGATATGGATAGGGCTTGGATCCGCGATGTTCCTCGCATTTGCGGCATGGTTTGTATCCCTGGCAATAAGGCAGAGCAACATAAGAGACGTACTGGATTACTGCAAGAAGAAGCCAAATCCTGAATATGAGATGGAGAGGATAGAGCAGTTTTACAGATCAGGTGCTGCAGTGAATGGCCTCAGATTAAATAACGAGTTCTTCATGTATATCAAGGGTGACACGGTGAATTTTGCCGAGACCAGGGAGCTTATGTGGGTATATAAGCTCATAAACCAGAACAAAGTGTACGGAATTAAGGCGGGTAAGTCTTACCAGATCGAGGTCAGGCTGAATGATGGCAGCGGAATGGCGCTTCCGATGAGGAAGGAGAAGGACTGTGATGACACCCTTGCATACATAGAATGCATGGTTCCATACATAATAATAGGATACAACGATGAGATAAATAAGATATATAACCACAATCAGAAGGAACTGGAGAAAATGGTGGATGAGAGAAGACACCAGTATTTCCAGCAGGTTCCAATGAGATAGATAATGGCATGCGGTATATCTGTACAAAAAGGATGGTGGCATATGGGTATGGCGGATATTGACAGGCACAGCGGGCCGCAGAAGCTGCGGGATATGCCTCAGGAAAGTCCGGAGGATGTGAAAATGCTCGGCCTGTTCATGGATGTGGGAGCCATGATGATCCGGAATGGCTCGGAGGTGAAGAGAGTGGAGGATACACTCAGACGAATGGGAGCTGCTTATGGAGCAGAGCGTATGGACGTATTTGCTATTACATCCACTCTGGTATGTACCATGAACATGCCGGATGGATCGGTGTGCTCCATGACCAGAGGAACCAGGGATGGGACAAAGACGGACTTCTGGAAGCTGGAGCAGATAAATGCCCTGAGCAGAGAGTATTGCAGACAGCCACTAGCCACTGAGGGCCTGAAAGAACGAATTGAAGAGATAGAGCAGGCATCAGCGCCGAGACTCCGGGTGTGCGTGGGAAGCGTGCTGGCGGCGGGAGCGCTTGCGGTATTCTTCGGCGGAACCATACTTGATGGAGCTATGGCGGCGGCATTTGCTGTGGGGATATGGCTGATGCAGATGTATTTTGTCCCGATATGCACCAACAACATACTATTTAATTTCCTGAGTTCATTTGCCACGGGTGTATTGATAGGACTGGCGGGGCACGTGCTTCCAATACATGAGGACAAGGTCATGATAGGAGATATAATGCTGCTGATCCCGGGACTTGCGCTGACAAATGCGGTGAAGGACATGTTTGTAGGGGATACCATAACGGGAAGTCTGAGGCTGGTTGAGTCGCTGCTCTGGGCGGCGGCGATAGCGTGCGGATTTGCACTGGCGGTATTTATCACGATTTAGGAGGTGCAGACAAGTGCAGCAAACGATCATACAGGTTGTCACTGCTCTATTAGGTTCGCTGGGATTTGCTTTTATGTTCAATCTAGGAAAGAGAAATGTGATACCGGCGGCGGTCAATGGAATGTGCACATGGATAGTATACATTCTGGTCAGAAATATCATAGATGACGTATTTATCCCATCTCTTGCGGCAAGCCTGTGGGCTGCCATATATGCTGAGATAGCGGCAAGGATCATGAAAGCACCGGCAAATCAGTATCTTATAGTCGGACTCATCCCGCTTCTGCCGGGGGCTCCGCTCTATTACACACTGAGCGCGGCATTTGATTCAGACTGGAAGGCCGCAAGCGCATATGGCAATTCCACAATGCTGTTCGTGCTGGGGATTGCGGTGGGAATAAGCGCAGTCTGTGGATGTGATGACATAATAAGGAGGCTTAAGAACAAAAAGTCGGAAAGCTTGAGTAAACACATATAAGGTGTTATGATACAGGTTAAGTGTTATATTAAGGAGATCGAGGGTTATGCTTGAGAAGTATGGAAAAAAGCTGTTTATATTGCTTGGATGTGATGTAGTATATTTTATATTGTGGGTTATACCGGCCATAAGGATACCTGCTTCATCTGCGATTTTTACCGGACTTGGGCTTATGATCATGACGGCACTCAGCTTTGTTGAGGTTGAGGATGATACATTTGACAGGGTGACAGGTGATGAGAAGTGGTTTAAGATAGCCTTTCTGGTGGGAGCGGCACTCACGCTTGTGGGAATCATACTCCTGCTGATGTTTTTCAAATTCTAAATATAATGTGGATTACAGATCCCTTCCGTATGATTAGGTACATCATACGGAAGGGATTTTTTCGTCTTAAGAATATCTTAAAGTTCCCGGCAATTGTTTCTTAATGTACACCCATTTTACAATACATTATGAGCAGAGACATTTCTGAAGTTTAATGTGAAGGGAGGCAGAAAATGTCAGGAAATTCGTGGCGGAAAACTGCGCTGGTCATGTCTGTACTTGCCGTATGTGGCATGTGTGGCTGTGAGAACAGGTCGAGCGGTGATGGGGACAGGACAGAATACATATATGGTGATTCCATTGAGGAGAGTCATGGCGCATACGATAATATAGTGCAGCTTGTGTACATAAACGCAGTGGATGGAAGCTGTGTAGATATAATTGAGACTGCAAAATGTCTTGAGACATGGTACGGAACAGACCCGGAGACTGGGGCAGGAACAAAAACCATATCAAAATAAATGTGCTGATATGGTCAGATGAAATGTCTAATATATGAATATTTGCGAAATGACAAGGAGGAAGATAATCATGAGAAAGAGAGCGACAAGAATAGCGGCATGTGTGCTGGCAGGAGTGATGGCGATGCAGATGACAGGATGTGGAAATAAAAAGGTTGATTATACATTGGATGGAGAGTCGGGTTCGGCAAGTGGATACAGTGATGATGGCAGTAACGATGCGGGTGGCAGCCTTGCAAAGAGTCTGGGAATCCCGGAGAAGTGTGATGAGACATTTGATGTGGGCAATTCGGGCTTGTCAGAGATAAGCTGTTCCGGTTCGATAGATATTCCTGATACGGATTCCATGAAGAGGGTATATTACAGCACTATGAAGCTTGATGCTGCACAGATACAGAGCATTGTCGAGGGACTCCTGGACAAGTCCCAGGGCATATATATCCGCAAGGATGGAGTGCAGACCAAGGATGAGCTGAAGAGTATGATAGAGAGTACAGAGAAGTTCAAGAAGGAGGCTCAGGGTCAGGGGGATGATTCGTCGGATGCCTGGTATGATACCCAGATAGAGACATACAAGAAGCAGATGGCAGATGCACCGGATTCACTTCCTTTGCTGGAGAATTATGATGATCCGTATTCATCGTATACAGGCAAATATGGAGACAAGGAATATACGGTGAGTATATCACAGTATGGCGGTGAGGATGACAATACAGACGCAGGTGTGTATATATCATTTTACAAATCCGAGAGTGAGGAAAACAAGCTTTTGGATGGTGTGAGCGGCGCAACATACACCTATGTGACGGGCATCAGTAATGCCACAGACATAGATCTGACCAATGTCACAAATGAGAGCAAACTCACGGAGAACGATGCCGTATCCCAAGCGATGAATTTCCTCTCAAAGATGGGGATAGACGGTATGGAGAGTACAAAGACAGAGCCGCTTGCCAGAATATGGTCGGATGACAATGGCGAGGTAAAGCAGACCAAGGTGAGTGGATACTCGGTAACGCTCAGCAGGTCTATATACGGAGCAAAGGAGAGAGAGGGCGAATTAAATAACGTTGACAATCTCCAGACACAGAATGGCTATATGTTTGAGCCTGGTGACAGTGTAACATTAAATATTGATGATGATGGAGTTGTAGATATGTTTGCCCAGCTTTACACAGATCCTTCATCCCTGCAGGCGGAGGATGTGGAACTCATGAGCTGGAACGACATGATCGCAAAGGCAAATGAGGGCATTGCAACATATTATGAGAAATACCAGACCAGATATGGCAAGGTTCAGTTCAACAACGTGGCACTCAGATACATGGCGACAGCAGATGACGATGGAAAGCTCTGCTACATTCCTGCATGGATATTTACACAGAGCGAGGAGCTTCGGGGACAGGACACGGTAGGGGAGATATCCCAGATTATATGTATAAATGCAATTGACGGAAGCTGCATTGACATAGTGGATAATGCCAAGAAGATGAAGTTGTGGGAGACGTATTAAACGGATTATTACATCTAAATCTATCAAAAATTACATTTGCATTAATTATCACAAATTAGGGTATATAATATGTTTTGGTGTTAGCTTGTGTAATTTATGTGCAGATGATATTATGAATGATAGGAGAAGTTGTGAGATTTGTTTATAATACATTTATCTTGGATAGGGCAGAATATGCAAAAATCTGCAGAGAAATAAATACGAATTATAGTAAATACGAAGGAAAAACATACGCAGTACATATTTCGTATGGAATAGATAATAAACCATATTGGTATTATTTTGAGAATCATGGATATGATAACTATAATATATATATGAGAATAGAAATGTAAGGGGGCGTAGTTATGGAAGAATTAAGAAAACTGCTCAACAATATAGATGATTCTTATTTTGAGTTTGTCTCGGCTATGGAGCATTATGCTCAGAAGAATGCAGCAAGATTAGAAATGCTCACTGCTTATATCAAAAGAAATCCAGGTGTAAAATCCGCAGATGTTATAAAGTTTGTTTCGGATCAGCCGGATTTTGCAGATGATGCCGCTTACATGAGGGTATGCTAGATATTGTAGTTATAAGAAAGTAATAAAAATACAGACAGTCAATTGTTTTTTGAGGTCACTTCATTCACAATTGTGCTGTCTGTATTTTTATTTCAAAGTATCAGTTTTAAGCTGACTAATTCTACAGGTGAAGGACTCTGTCCTTGATCTCCTGTGTACGTCCCTGATTCCAGAACTGGGTTCCGATATAACCGCAGGTACGTCTTGCAACGAAGAGAGTGTTCTGGTCGCGGTTGCCGCAGTTAGGGCACTCCCACACCAACTTGCCATAATCGTCTGTCACGATCTTGATCTCGCCGTCATAGCCACATTTCTCACAGTAGTCGCTCTTGGTGTTGAGCTCTGCATAGAGAATGTTGTCGTATATGAACTTCATGACTTCAAGGACTGCGTCTATGTTATTCTGGAGATTTGGAACCTCAACATAGCTGATGGCGCCGCCCGGTGACAGCTTCTGGAATTCTGACTCAAACTTCAGCTTGCTGAAGGCGTCTATGTGCTCGGTTACATGTACGTGATAGCTGTTGGTTATGTAATTCTTGTCTGTTACGCCCGGGATGATGCCGAAACGCTTCTGCAGATTCTTGGCAAATTTATAAGTAGTGGACTCCATAGGTGTTCCGTATACGGAATAGCTGATATTTTCAGCAGCCTTCCACTCAGCACATTTGTCGTTGAGCTTCTGCATTACAGCAAGCGCAAATTTCTTGCCTTCCTCGGATGTATGTGTTTTGCCGATCATACGGACACACATTTCGCAGAGACCGGCATAGCCAAGGGAAATAGTTGAGTAGCCGCCAAAGAGCAGTTTGTCAATCTTCTCGCCTTTCTTAAGTCTTGCCAGCGCACCGTGCTGCCACAGTATAGGAGCGACATCTGATATGGTTCCGAGCAGTCTTTCATGTCTGCATCTGAGTGCCTTGTGACAAAGCTCAAGACGCTCGTCCAGGATCTTCCAGAATTTGTCCATGTCGCCGTATGATGAACATGCCACATCAACAAGATTGATGGTCACGACGCCCTGGTTAAAACGTCCGTAATATTTGCGGGATCCATCAGGATTCCTGATGCCGTCCTCCTTTGTAGGAAATGATCTGCAGCCCATGCATGGATATACGTCGCCGTCCTTCATCTCTCTCATGACTTTGGCGGAGATGTAGTCAGGAACCATACGTTTTGCGGTGCATTTGGCGGCAAGCTCGGTCAGATACCAGTATTTGGAATCTGTGGTGATGTTGTCCTCGTCCAGAACATATATGAGCTTAGGAAATGCCGGAGTGATCCAGATTCCCTTCTCGTTCTTAACTCCCTTGATCCTCTGATTCAGGACCTCCTCTATGATGAGTGCCAGGTCATCCCTTGTCTGTCCCTCAGGAACCTCATCCAGGTACATGAACATGGTGACAAATGGTGCCTGTCCGTTACATGTCATCAGGGTGATGAGCTGGTACTGTATAGTCTGTATTCCACTTTTGACCTCGTTCAGAAGTCTCTTCTCTGTTATCTTGTCGATAATGGCATCATCAAGGGATTCGCCACAGTCCTTGCGCTCATCGATGACCTGTGCACGGAGCTTCTTCCTGCTAACATCCACAAATGGTGCCAGATGGGACAGGGTAAATGTCTGTCCACCGTACTGGTTGCTGGCAACCTGTGCCACGATCTGCGTGGTGACGTTGCATGCCGTGAAGAAGCTGTGCGGCTTCTCGATCATGGTCTCACTGATCACTGTTCCGTTCTGCAACATATCCTCAAGGTTGATGAGGTCACAGTTGTGCTCCTTCTGAGCGTAGTAGTCAGAATCATGGAAATGTATGATTCCGGCCTCATGTGCCTCAACTATATCCTCAGGCAGAAGCATTCTCTTGGTCAGATCTTTGGATACCTCACCGGCCATGTAGTCACGCTGTGTCGAGTTGATCACCGGATTCTTGTTGGAGTTTTCCTGATTGACTTCCTCGTTCATATGGTCTATGAGCGCAAGGATTCCGTTGTCCGTGGTGTTGGACTTACGTGCGAGCTCTCTCTTGTAACGGTAACGCACATATTTCTGTGCAACCTCATATCCTCTCATCTCCATGATACCGGTCTCGACCATATCCTGAATGTCCTCCACGTGAACTGCGTGGGACATTGATTCTATCTGTTTCTCCAGGTTGTCCGCGATGGCGTGAACCTGATATTCGTTGAGCTGGTGGAGTTTGTCAACCTCATTGTTGGCAGCTTTGATGGCATTCTCGATCTTTGACAGGTCAAATGTCACCTCTTCTCCATTCCTTTTGATTACGTGTACGTGTGTTTTAGCTTCCTCTGGCACAGCAATAGCCTCCCTCTTCCAATTCAATGGTAAATTTAATCGTAATATTCCAATCATTCAAGTTAACTGAAATCAGGCCAATCAGGTCTGGTTCGGCGTAATTTAGTAGATGCGGCTGCCTGTGCCGCATGGAATTATTTATAAAGAAAAAATATGCAATAATTATTGTGAACACAATATATTTGGTGGAAATAATGTGAAACACCCACTAGATATTGTGCTCTGTTATTATAGTCATCACAAATGATATTGTAAAGATGAAAAATGTGCTTTTACACAATAAAAATCCCGTGAGGCGCATAAACCTTGACAAATTTTGAGAAAAAATTTTTGAGGGCTGTCAAAGCCTTGACAAGCAACCATAAAAAGTGATACACACTTATATGAATACAATTTCTAACAGGTATTAATACAAATATCAAGGAGATAAAAAAATGCAGGAATTAAAGCCAATCAAAGAAGGTAAGGTACGTGAGATTTATGACAATGGAGACAGCCTGATCATGGTAGCTACAGACCGTATAAGCTGCTTCGATGTCATCCTCGACAATGTAATTTCCAAGAAGGGAACAGTTCTGACACAGATGTCAAAGTTCTGGTTTGACATGACACAGGACATTCTTCCTAACCACATGATCTCAGTTGATGTAAAGGATATGCCTGAGTTCTTCCAGCAGGAGAAGTTCGACGGCAACAGCATGATGTGCAGAAAGCTTGAGATGCTTCCAATCGAGTGTATCGTTCGTGGATACATCACAGGAAGCGGCTGGGCAAGCTACAAGGAGAACGGCACAGTATGTGGAATCAAGCTCCCAGAGGGATTAAAGGAGTCTGATAAGCTTCCTGAGCCTATCTACACACCATCAACAAAGGCCGAGATTGGCGATCACGATGAGAATATATCATATGAGCAGAGCATTGCTCACCTTGAGAAGTACTTCCCTGGCAAGGGCGAGGAGTACGCTTCAAAGCTCAAGGAGTACACCATCACACTTTACAAGAAGTGTGCAGAGTACGCACTTACAAGAGGAATCATCATTGCAGATACAAAGTTTGAGTTTGGTCTCGATGAGAATGGCAATATCGTTCTCGGCGATGAGATGCTTACACCTGACAGCTCAAGATTCTGGCCAGCAGATGTATATGAGCCAGGTCATGGCCAGCCATCATTTGACAAGCAGTTCGCACGTGACTGGCTGAAGGCTAATCCTGACAAGGGCTGGAAGCTTCCAGAGGATGTCGCTCAGAAGACCATCGACATCTACCTTGAGGGCTATGAGAAGCTCACAGGCAAGCCACTTGGAAAGTAATCAGTACATTATAATATATAGATGCAGTGTTGAGTGATGGCGGATAAACCGTATGTCACTGGATGTCTGCATGGCAGAAAAAAGACTCCCGGCGCAATGATATGTCCGGGAGCCTTTTTTTAAAGCATTTTCGCCAAAAGATAAAAAACACAAAGTTATCTGACACCCGGCGGACAAGCCCTGAACTGGGAAATGACCGAAAATAGAGACTCATCAAGTTGTGAACTTCGTTGAAATAAATGTCTCCGGGTGGTAAAGTGTAAATGTTATGAAAAGGCAAAATCAAATGAGATTTTACAAGGAGGTAACAATGAAGAATATGCTGCGTGTGGCGGCCGTTACACCGAAGGTCCACATCGGAAGTGTCAGCGGTAATGTCAGAGAGATAATGGATATATATGAAGAGTATAAGGATGCTGCGGATGTCATAGTGACGCCGGAACTGTCCATCACGGGATATACCTGTGCGGATCTGTTTGAGAACAGAAAGCTCATAGATGGTGCGAGAAGAGGACTTCTTCAGCTTGCCATGGCTACATGTACTGGTCAGTCGGCACTGGTGGTCGGTCTGCCATTTGAGGTGGACGGAGAGCTGTTCAACTGTGCGGCGTTCCTGCAGGGCGGAAGAGTCGTGGCCATCGTGCCGAAGACTTACCTTCCAAACTACGGTGAGTTCTACGAGAAGAGATGGTTCTCAGCCAGAAAGTATGATGCGGTGATGGTCAATCTCATGGACCCGGAAGATGATGGAGATGAGCTTGAATACAATGCCGGTTCAAAGAAAGCCGGGGACAGGGCTGTTGGCAGTGAAGTGCTGTTTGGCAACAATGTGATGATAGAGATGGGCAGCGGAGATCAGAGAGTCAAGCTTGGCATAGAGATATGTGAGGATGCCTGGACTCCGGTTTCGCCGGGAAGACTTCTTGCCATGGCGGGAGCAGAGGTGATACTCAACCTTTCCGCGTCAAATGAGGTCATTGGAAAGGCTGCATACAGGCACAAGCTGATAGGAAGTGTGTCATCGGACTGCCTGTGCGGATATGTGTATGTGTCCGCTGGAATGTATGAGTCCACATCGGATCTGGTATTTTCAGGACACAATCTGATGTACGAGAACGGCAAGCTCCTCGGCGAGGTAAAGCCATTTGAGGACGGAGTATTGATCAGGGATATAAGTCTTACCAAGATCAGACACGACAGGATAGCAAACAAATCATTTGCCGACTGTAAGCGTGATTTCGCATTCAGAAAGTATGAGACGGTGGTGTGCGATACCCCACTCATGGACAAAGGAAATGTGCTCATGAAGGTGAAGATGACACCATTTGTCCCATCGGGAAATAAGCTTGAGAGGTGCATGGCGATATTCAAGATGCAGGTTGCCGGACTTCAGAGAAGGATAGAGGCGACCCACTGTAAATGTGTGGTCGTGGGAGTGTCAGGTGGACTTGATTCCACACTGGCTTTGCTGGTTTCAGCACAGGCGGTGAAGAATGCGGGACTTCCATCCACAACTGTCGTGGGAATCACCATGCCGGGATTTGGAACGACAAACAGGACGAAGAACAACTCCACGGAACTCATGAGACTGCTCGGTTGTGACAGCAGAGAGATAAGCATAGCTGCATCGGTGAGACAGCATTTTGCCGATATTGGACAGGACGAGAGCGTGCATGACGTCACTTATGAGAACTGTCAGGCGAGGGAGAGAACACAGATACTCATGGATGTCGCCAACAAGGAGGGCGGATTCGTGGTTGGAACCGGAGATCTCTCGGAGCTGGCACTTGGCTGGTGCACCTACAACGGCGACCATATGAGCATGTATGCGGTGAATACAAGTATACCAAAGACGCTGGTGCGCTCACTTGTGAACGAAGTCGGACACTTCATGGAGGTTGACGGATTTGCGGGCATCGCGCCGATCATAGACGATATTATAGACACACCGGTCAGCCCGGAGCTGTTGCCACCGAACCCGGACGGAACCATCGCGCAGAAGACGGAGGACACCGTGGGATCATACATCCTGCACGATTTCTTCTTATATTATACGCTGCGATATGGAATGTCACCTGAGGAGGTAAATGAGCTGTGCAAGGAGGCTGTAAGACAGAGTGACGAGTACAATTTCTCAGACAGCGAGATCGATAAATGGCAGAAGGTATTCTACACGAGATTCTTCCGCCAGCAGTTCAAGAGGAACTGTATGCCGGACGGTGTGAAGGTTGGAACCGTGTCGGTCAGCCCGAGAGGAGATCTGAGACTGCCGTCTGAGATAGAGTTTGAGGATTTTTTGTAATATAATTTAGGAGGACAAAGAAATGCCATTTATAGATTCAAAGGTTACAGTGAAGATGAGCGATGACCAGAAGGAGACTCTCAAGAGCAGTCTCGGTCAGGCGATAACAACGATGAACAAGACGGAGAGCTACCTTATGATCGGCATCAACGATGGATACGACCTGTTCATGGGTGGAAAGAAACTTGATAAGGGTGCATATGTGGAAGTCAGCGTATTCGGTGATGTGACTCCGAAGGCATGTGATGCCATGACAGGAAAGATCTGCGATATATTTGCAGATGTGCTTGGAATCCCGGGAAATGCGGTGTACGTGACTTACCACGGCGTACATGACTGGGGCTGGAACGGCGGTAATTTCTGATGTGGGAGATAGAAGTCCTTGACGCTCTCCAGAATATACATACCCCATGGCTTGACAAGATTATGGTGGCGATCACATCCCTTGGAAATGCGGGAATACTGTGGATAGTAATGGCGGCTGTGTTGCTGATCATTCCAAAGACGAGGAAGGCAGGGCTGTGCATGGCCATCGCACTTATCCTTGATCTTCTCATAACCAACTGCTTGTTAAAGAATCTTGTCGCCAGAACAAGACCATATGATGTGGCGGATTTTACAGATCTGATAGTGAAGAAACCAAAGGATTATTCCTTCCCATCGGGACACACGGCGGCATCATTTGCAGCTGTCACGGCGTTGTTCATGAGCAGAAAGAAACTGCTGGGCGCAATATCCTGTGTGATAGCGATCCTCATAGCGTTCTCAAGAATGTATCTGTATGTGCATTTTCCGACAGATATCATTGGCGGAATAGTGGTAGGAGTGGCAGCAGGAGTGGCAGCAGGATTTATACTTAGAGCGATTGATAAATGATTTGGCGGATCGTTGGTTTGGAGGGATACGATTATGAGTGAATATACCATACTGCCGTTGATCAATGCAGCATTTCAGCCGGGTGAAGCGAAAAAGATGGTAGACAGTTTTGAAGATAGGGATTTTCAGGAGATAGCACGTGCTGAATACTATTATTTTACCGGGCAGGCGGAGGAGTGCAATCATATAGCAGAACGTTATCTGATGAGCCATAATATAAAATTGAAGATGTCATCCTGCCTGTTATATGTATACTCTAATCTGACACTTGGCAGAGAAGCTGCATCAAGAAAAGGACTGAGGGAGATTCAGGAATGTCTTGAAAAAGAGACGAAAAATCCTTCATCCGCTGAGGACAGGGCTGTCAGTGTATTTGCGGGATATATGTCCTCTGTGCTTTTGCATCTCCCGGTGGATAAACATCCGGATGTGGAGCTTTATGCAGTAACGTTGCCGCCTGGAATTAAGCTGTTTTCTGCCTATGTAATAGCTCACATGGCATATTTAAAAGGCGAGTATGGCAGAGCACTTGGAATTTGCGAGGCAGCATTGATGTTCAGGGATGATATATATCCTATTAGTATGATCTATCTGTATTGTATGATTGCAATGTGTCAGATGAATCTGAAAAATCAGCAGAAAGCAAAAGATGCATTGATGCTGGCGTGGAACGTGGCGAAAGAAGACGAATTTCTGGAACCTTTCGTTGAACATCATGGTTTGCTGCAGGGACTTCTGGAGTCATGTATCCGCAAGGAGGATTCAAAACTATATAACAAATTATCTGATAAAGTCATTGCCTTTAGCAGGGGATGGATGTCAATCCACAATCCTATGTCAGGAAATTCAGTGACGGATGCATTATCCACAGTGGAATTCTCGATTGCAATGCTGGCAAGCCGAGATTGGAATAATCAGGAAATTGCAGATTATATGGGATTTTCACCAAATACGGTTAAAACTTATCTGAGCAGGATTTATGAAAAAATGAATATAAATAAGAGGGATGAGCTGAAAAATTATATGCTGAAATAGGAAAATATACATTTTCGTATCGAAACGGAGATTACATGGAAGAAGTCAAAATGATAAAATCTTTATATACAGAAATCACTAACCAAACTCAGATTTATTTTTAAGGGAGGGAACTATATGAAGAGAAGAATTTTGACCACCCTGCTCACTATGTGCATGGTGCTGATGCTGCTGCGGATACCGGCATATGCGGGCAGAGCCTATTGCGACATCTGTGGTAAATGGGTAAGTACAACCGGAACTTATGAATACAAAGACGCTGGATATCATTGGCATCACGTTTATTGCACAGAATGTGGCACTAATATCACCAATCCACGTTCTGCGCATGTGTGGAGCGGAACGGCAACCTGCACAAGCGGACAGACTTGCACGATCTGCGGAGGAACATCCACCCCTCTCGGACATGATTGGAACTCAAACTGGATTTCGGATGAAAACAATCATTGGCATGAGTGTAATGTCTGCGCAGAAAAGGGCGATGTTGGAATACATATTTGGGATAATGGCACTATAACTATTTCTCCAACCTGCACAACAGAGGGGGAGAGAAAGTATACTTGCATTGGATGCGGCAGAATAAAAACAGAGACGATCCAAGCTACGGGTCACGACCTCGTACATCACGATGCACAGGCGGCGACTTGTACCGCAAACGGTTGGGAAACTTACGATACCTGCAGTAACTGTGATTACACCACCTATACGGAGATTCCGGCATCAGGTCATAGTTATGGAGATGTAACATACACATGGAGCACAGACAATCAACACTGTACAGCAGAAAGAAAATGTACAGCATGTGATGGCGTAGAAAGTGAGACAGCAGATACAACAGCAACAGTAATACAGGAAAAGAACTGCGTATTGCCAGAATTAACTACATATAGTGTGACATTTGAAAATTCTGCTTTTGAATCTCAAACAAAGGAAAATGTACGGACAGCAGAAAACGCCGGTCACGATATGGAAAAAGTAGAAAAGCAAGCTGCTACTGCTGCCAAAGAAGGAAACAGCACATATTGGTTCTGTGATAAATGTAATAAGTATTTTAGTGATGAAGAAGCAGAAAATGAAATTAAAAAGGAAGACACAGTGCTTGTGAAACTTGCCCCTGTTATTATCAAGGGAGACGGAGCGACAGTAACAGCAGGTGCGAAGAATGCACTATCATTCACATCTGATGCTGCATACAGGGATTTTATTCGTGTTGAGGTTGACGGAAAGACCATAGATGAGAGTAATTATACGGTGGAATCTGGAAGTATAATCGTAACATTGAAAGAGGATTATGTTGCCGGTTTTTCGAAGGGTGAGCATACACTTGGCATTGTCTCTGAGAGCGGAACAGCGACAGCTCATTTTACAGTAAACGAGAAGACAACGGGGACACAGGAGCCTTCGGAAGACACAACCGGTACAACACAGGAGCCTTCGGAAGACACAACCAGTACAACACAGGAGCCTTCGAAAGATACAACCAATAAAACACAGGAGACAAGTACAACGGATAAAACAACACAATCATCTCCAAAAACTGGTGACAGTACAGACTTGCAGTTGTATGTGATTCTTATGTTTGTTTCAATAGTGGGGGTTGCAGGAATTTGTGTTAAGAAAAGGTTCAAGACCCATTGATGGCTTTGAATGAAATGGCTGTTAGAGCGGAAATTAAATATTAGATCTCTATAAAATGAGGCATATGGACTAAGAAGCTGTTCATATGCCTCATTTTTAATATGACATTAAATACTTTAAATACACAGAAATTTCACAAACAAAACGCCTCTGTATACTATTGACATTAAAAAATAGAAGTATTAATATTTATGCAACTTGCGTCAAATCACACATAGCTGACGATCAGATATCGCATATCATAAATCAAATTCCTGATTTTGTGCATCTGAGGATTCTGTCAGCATTTCAAACTGAAACAAGGAGGAAATAGAATGATCAAAACATTGCTTGGTCAGGTGGGCGAGTACAAGAAGGACTCAATACTCACACCTGTATTTACGGCGGCAGAGGTCTTCATGGAGATCCTCATTCCATTTGTGACCGCCAAGATAATCGATGAGGGAATCAACGGACAGGACATGAGCAAGGTGTATATGTATGGCGGACTCATGCTTGTGTTGGCTTTCCTGAGCCTTTTCTTTGGAGTGATGGCGGGCAAATTTGCTGCCAGCGCATCGACAGGATTTGCCTGCAACCTGAGGGAGGGCATGTACAGGAATGTGCAGGAGTTTTCATTTACCAACATTGACAAGTTCAGCACCGCCAGTCTTATAACACGTATGACGACGGATGTGACAAATGTACAGAACGCGTACCAGATGCTCATACGAATCGCAGTCCGTGCGCCACTCATGCTCATTTGCAGTATGATAATGTGCTTTACAATCAACGTGGAGCTGTCACTTGTATTTGTGGCAGCACTTGTGGTTCTTGCAATTGGATTGTTCTTCATCATATTCAAGGTAACACCTATATTTGACGAGGTATTCAGAAACTATGACAACCTGAATGCCAGTGTTCAGGAAAATGTATCAGCGATAAGAGTTGTAAAGGCATTTGTCAGGGAAGAATATGAGGATAAGAAGTTTGGGAAGGCAGCAGAGGTTCTTGCGGAACTGTCCATAAAGGCTGAGAGTCTGCTGGCTTTCAACAATCCTATCATGATGTTTGTCATCTTTACATGTATGATGCTCCTGTCGTGGATCGGAGCGCACTTTATAGTCGGTGGTAGCATGACAACTGGAAATCTTACATCACTTTTCAGCTATGTCATGAGCATGATGATGTCGCTGATGATGTTGTCCATGGTATTTGTCATGATCTCCATGAGCATGGCGAGTATGAGACGTATATCTGAGGTCCTTGAGGAGACTCCGACCATGACAAATCCTGATGAGCCGATCATGGAGGTGCCTGATGGAAGAATAGATTTCAACCATGTGGATTTCGTGTATAAGGCTGGAAGTGCAGAGGACACGCTGAAGGATATTGACATTCACATAAAATCCGGTGAGACGGTCGGTGTGATAGGTGGAACCGGCTGCGGTAAGTCGACATTTGTCAATCTGATAAGCAGACTTTACGATGTGAAACCGGACGGTGGTTCGGTCTGTGTCGGAGGACATGACGTGCGTGATTACGATATGGAGGTCATCCGAAACGAGGTGGCGGTTGTGCTCCAGAAGAATGTGCTGTTCTCAGGCACGATACTCGACAACCTGAGATGGGGCAAGGAGGATGCCACGGAGGAAGAGTGCCGTGAGGTGTGCGCGCTTGCCTGTGCGGATGAGTTCATAGACAGGATGCCGGATGGATATAACACCTGGATCGAGCAGGGCGGAAGCAATGTGTCCGGCGGTCAGAAGCAGAGACTCTGCATTGCCAGAGCGCTGCTCAAGAGCCCGAAGGTACTCATTCTCGATGATTCCACAAGCGCAGTTGACACCGCCACGGATGCGAAGATCAGGCAGGCATTTGCAACCAAGATACCGAACACCACCAAGATCATCATATCCCAGAGAATATCAAGTGTGCAGGATGCTGACAGGATCATAGTTCTGGATAACGGAATGGTCAGCGGCTTCGACACACATGAGAATCTGTTAAAGAACAACACGATATATAAGGAGATCTACGACGTACAGATGTCTGGCGGCGGTGATTTCGATGAGAAGATGAATTAATTATGGAGGAAAGGAGGCAGTGTAATGACAGGAAATACAGAGAAATACAGTGAAAATAAGATGGATGATAAAGTGGATGCAGGGCTGAAGAGACCTGGAAAGGATCAGGGCAAAAATCCCATGAAGGCACTTGGAAGATTGCTCAGATATGTCCTCAAGGAATACAAGCTGGCATGCGTTACAGTTGTGGTCAGCATACTTATATCAGCACTTGCAATACTGAGTATATCGATGTTCATGCAGAAACTTATCGATGTATATATTGAACCGATGATGAAACAGAGCACGCCTGATTATGGACCTCTCGCCCACAGGATGCTGGGGCTTGGTCTTATACTTGTGCTGGGAATCATTTGCGCATACGCGTACAACAGGATCATGGTAAATGTGACTCAGGGAACCATGAAGAGACTCAGAGTTGAACTTTTTGAACGTATGGAATCCCTTCCGATATCTTTCTTTGACACACATGCACACGGAGATATCATGTCGGTGTACACCAATGATGTTGACACACTCCGTCAGGTCATAAGCCAGAGTATGCCGCAGCTTATCAACTCAAGCATCACATTTATCTCAACACTCATTGCTATGATAGTCCTTGATATACCGCTCACGGTTCTGTCGGTCGTCATGGTGCTTATCATGATAAAGGCGACGTCGAGCTTGGGCGCGAAGTCGGGAAGATACTTCATGAAGCAGCAGCAGGATCTTGGTAAGGTAAATGGCTATATAGAGGAAATGATGAGCGGCCAGAAGGTTGTCAAGGTGTTCTGCCACGAAGAAAAGGCATATGACGATTTCTGCAAATTGAATAGATCTCTTCAGGACAGCGCCTACAAGGCAAATATGATAGCCAACATTACCATGCCGGTGAATGCGAACCTTGGAAACATAAGCTATGTTCTCTGCGCTGTACTTGGAGGTGTACTTGCAGTAAATGGATGGTCAGGTCTTACCATAGGAACGCTTGTGGCATTCCTGACGCTTAACAAGAGTTTTACGATGCCGGTTACACAGATAAGCCAGCAGATCAACGCCATAGTCATGGCGGCTGCCGGAGCTGACAGGGTATTTACCATGACAGACGAGAAGCCTGAGGAGGACGAGGGCTATGTTGAGCTGGTAAATGCAAAGAAGGATGCAGATGGCAATCTCACGGAGACCGAGGAGAGAACCGGACTCTGGGCATGGAGACATAGGCATGAGACTGGCGAGGTCACATACAGGGAGCTCACAGGCGAGGTTGAATTTGAGAATGTGGACTTCGGTTACAATCCGGATAAGATAGTTCTGCACGACATAAATATGTATGCAAAGCCTGGTCAGAAGATAGCATTTGTCGGAAGTACAGGCGCGGGCAAGACGACCATAACCAATCTGATAAACAGGTTTTATGATATACAGGACGGCAAGATAAGGTATGACAATATCAACATAGGCAAGATCAGAAAGCCGGATCTCAGACGAAGTCTTGGTATAGTTCTTCAGGATACACATCTGTTCACAGGAACAGTCATGGATAACATAAGATACGGCAAGCTGGATGCCACGGATGAGGAGTGTATCAAGGCTGCAAAGCTTGCAAATGCCCACGACTTCATAAAGCGTCTCCCGGACGGTTATAACACAATCCTTACTGGCGATGGTTCAAACCTCAGTCAGGGACAGAGACAGCTTCTTGCGATTGCGAGGGCGGCGGTTGCAGATCCACCAGCACTGATCCTGGACGAGGCTACATCATCCATTGATACGAGAACCGAGGCTATGGTTTCAAAGGGAATGGATGCCCTCATGGAGGGAAGAACGTCATTTGTCATAGCTCACCGACTTTCCACGGTCAAGGACGCGGACTGCATCATGGTCATGGAGCAGGGACGCATCATAGAGCGAGGCACCCACGACCAGCTCATTGACATGAAGGGCAGATATTATCAGCTGTACACAGGCAAGAAGGCCGTGGCTGGGCAGGCGTAAGCCAAATTGTTTACAAAAAACAGAAAATTACTTGCAATTTAAAAATATTTGTGCTACCATAGGGGCAATTAATGGTAGTCGCAGTTAAGCTCAACGAGATGAAAGTTTCGTTGGGCTTTTTATTTTCATAAGGAGGGGCCCGCGTAAGCGGGAGGAATCCTTGCAGAGGAAGCGCACTGATGTGCGCGCAGGTCATCAAGCTACGCTTGACGACATGTTGCGAAGCACGCATGCGCCTGCGCGAAGCGCCTTTGAATGCGCATGCTCAATATTATTTTCGTAAGGAGGAAATTATTATGCCACAAAACAAATTACAGGAATTCGTATTCACAACGATCATGGCCATGTTCATGGTCTATGGAATGATCTGCTACAATGTAGCATTAAGCACAGGAGGTTTCACCAATCAGACATTTGTCATGGCACTTCATGAGATGCCGATCATGTGGCCGATAGCTATTGTGCTTGAGCTTTTCGTGGTTGGAAAGCTTGCACCAATGCTTGCGTTCAAGATCGTGAGACCGACTGACAGACCACAGGTGATAACCTTCATAATATCATTCTACATCTGCATAATGATGTGTCCAATCATGAGCCTTATAGCAACTGTTTTGTTCAAGGATTCACCAAGTGTTGGTACATTTATCCAGACATGGGGAATGAATCTCCCTGTTGCACTGCTCTGGCAGCTCTGCTATTGCGGACCGCTTGTGAGATTGATATTCAGAACCATATTTAAGAAACAGCTTTCGGGAGCAGGATGCGCCGAGACATCAAATGAGCCTCAGCCAGAGGCTTAATTCTCCGTTTTGGAGAGTTTTGCCTAAAGTATAGACAAAGGCTGGGCGAGGTGTTACAATCCGTTCAAAGCATAGGTTTCAAGTCGAAGGTTTCTATGAGTCCGAACGTAAGAAACGGACCATTCCAACGTATCTATAATTTGCGAATTTCTCATGCTTTTATATCACATTTTTCATAAGAGCAGGAATAATATTCTGGCTGATTTTTTGAAGAAGAATAAGGCGGAGATTTTGCGTATGAATATATTTGAATATGATCAGGAAAAGCATATGAGGCAGACATATGAAGAAACGAGGGGCTGTGTATGAGTGAGGAATACATAACGCTGGATGGATTGTGTCAGCAGCTTTCAATATCGAGGGCAACGGGGCGGAACTGGCTCAGACTTGGGAAAATTGAATCACAGGGCATAGATCCGGCCGGTCAGATGTATTTCACAGAGGAGTACGTAAGTAATCTGAAACAGTCACTGGAAACTGGCGAACGAAGGTCGCTCAGAAGCCGGCGGAATAAGCGGTATGTGTCCGGCAAAGGATTGTATGACAGATATGTGTCAGACATTTGCGAGAGTACAGACACAGTAAAAAGTCTGGTGGATAAGCTGGAGAGGCAGAATATATGTGTGACTGAGATGGTCATGAGAACTCTGCTGGCGGATTGTGCACTCAAGCTGCTGGTAAGCAGTGGTGAGATTACTGTTGACAGAGAAATATTCCCTGCATATATAGATGGAAGCTTGACAATTGGTGTATGGAGTGCGCTGATCGATGATATAATTCAGGACAAAAAAGCAGCATTATCATGGGCAAATAATAACAAAAATCTTATGGACACCAATTACTATTATCAAAAGGGGGAGGACGTACTTGGACTTCTCTATATGTCTATAAGAGATGCAGGCAGCCGGAAGGCGGCTGGTTCATATTATACGCCGACAAAGGTAGTAAGAACGCTGATAAGTGATGTGACCGGTGATATGGGAAGCAGAATATCTGAGGGCGGTAAGCGATTATTCGATCCATGTTGCGGAACCGGTAATTTCCTTATACAGCTTCCGGATGATATAGAACTAAATAATATATATGCGTGCGATATAGATGAACTCAGTGTACAGCTTGCGAGGTTCAATCTGGCACTTGGGAGATTGTCCGGAAGAAGACATGTCAATGTGGACGAAGCGATCCGGACAATATATGAGCACATAGAGCGCAGAGACTTCATTTCAGAATACAGGAATGATTCAGAATGTGGTGGGGATGATAAGAAGCTCTTGGCTGATCCAGGATATGACATCATCATCGGTAACCCGCCGTGGGGATATACATTTGACAGGGAGACACGGACATTACTCAGGAAAGCATACAGAACTGCAGCCGGAAGGGGCGTGGAGTCGTCTGATGTGTTCGTGGAGTGTGCGCTGAAGCTGTTGACAGATGAAGGAGTTCTTGCATTTGTGCTGCCGGAGGCATTGTTAGATGTACATAATCATAAGACGATCAGGGAGATCATAGCCGAATCGGCAAATGTGAGCCGGGTGAGTTTCCTTGGCGATGCATTCTATGGTGTGCAATGTCCATCGTTGGTGCTGCAGCTTGAAAAGAGTTCTGATTCTGGACATAGCAAAGGTGCGGTGATCGAGAGAGACGGCAGAGAGTTTGTTGTAGGAACGGACAGGCCGCTTGGCAGTGAGAATTTTATGCTTAGGCTCACTGATGATGAGTACAGGCTGCTTTGCAGAATAGAAAATACAGATAACTTTGAATTCCTGCGTGGACAGGCAGATTTTGCACTGGGAATAGTGACCGGGGATAATGCGAAATATGTATCCACAGAATGCGGAGAGGGAATGGAGGCAGTGATAACCGGAGCAGATGTATACAGATACAGATGCGGAAAAACGGAAAAATATATGTATCCGGAACTTACCCTGTATCAGCAGGCGGCGCCGCTGGAGCTTTACAGGGCTCCGGAGAAACTGATCTACAGGTTTATCAACAGACAGCTTGTATTTGCATATGACGACAGGCAGAGGCTTACGTTGAACAGTTGCAATGTGGTCATTCCACATATACCGGGACTTGATATGAGATATATCATGGCGATACTCAATTCAAGGGTGGCGCAGTACATATATGAGAAGCGGTACAACGCAGTGAAGGTTCTGAGATCCCATATAGAGAATATTCCTGTTCCAGTCGCAGACGAGGAGACACAGAGACGCATAATCTCAAAGGCAGAAGAGCTTATGGCAGAAGAACTTATCACAGAAAGTTCTGTGAATTCAGAAATGCAGACGTACAAGACAGGTAAAGACCATTTGCAGCGATACAGGTTGTATGAAGAGATAGATGACATTGTTAGGAAGCTGTACTCAGTTACCGATGAAGAGTACGAGTTCATAAAGCAGTCTTTATCCGGTGACAAATATATGTTATAAAAATAATATACTTTAATTGATCAGGAAGAGGAAGAGACTATGAATAATATACTGCTTATAAACGATATGGCTGGTTATGGCAAGGTTGCACTGTCAGCGATGATACCGATAATGTCCAACATGAAATTCCAGGTGTACAACCTTCCGACGGCACTCGTGTCAAATACACTGGACTACGGGAAGTTCGATATACTTGAGACGACCGGATATATGAAGAACAGCATGAGAGTGTGGGGTGAGCTTGGATTTACATTTGACACCATAGCAACCGGATTTCTTGTATCGGAGGAACAGACCAGGCTTGTGGCTGAGTTCTGTGAGAAGAAGAAAGACCAGGGTGCGTTTATATTTGTCGATCCGATCATGGGCGATGACGGAATCCTGTACAACGGTGTTACGGAGAATACGGTTGGCTATATGAGACAGATGTGCAAAGTGGCGGATCTCATAGTGCCAAACTGCACAGAAGCAGCATTTCTTGCCAGCAAATACACTGACAAGAGGATACTGACCATGGCGGAGGCCGAAGATCTGGCACATACGCTTCACGGATATGGAGCAAAGACCGTAGTTATTACCAGCGTGAATATAGATGGACAGACAAGCACTCTCCTGTTGGATGGCGAGACAGACAAAATGAACGTGTTCCCATATACAGAGATTCCTGTGAGATTTCCGGGAACCGGTGATATATTCTCTGCTGTGCTTATCGGAAAGTACAGAGGCGGACACAGCATAGAAGACAGTGTGCAGTCAGCCATGAAAGTGGTGGAGAAGCTTATAGCCTTGAACAAGGACAATGTTGACAAGTACAAGGGAATCCCTCTTGAACAGTACATAGAGGTGATAACGGAATGAGCAGACCGCAGATCAAGATAACACTCATAGACCGCAAAGGCCCTCACGGCTGCCACAGGGGGCATAAGATAGGTGACAGCTACGATTTTGATACTGAGCGAGGGCAGCTCTGTCCCATGGCCATGCATGTGGCATTTCCATATGTGGATATTCTTAGATATGGTGGAACCATCCCGGGAAATGAGCCGGGAACTGCAGTGTTCTGTTGTCCTGATGTGGACACGATCAATGTGTTCAGGATAGAGGTTGTCCAGCCTGAGCAGGATAAGAATTGACAAATAAACGGCAAAGAGACAGCTAAAGAAGCGGTGTAGCAGCAGAAAAAAACTCCCTGATATAATATAATACTCTGTAAGTAAGACGGATGTATTTATCAAGTATGGGAGGTGGCACATATGGCAGTATGCAGAGCACATTACAATATATATGCATGGATAATTGCTGTGGTTATGTGCGTCTCATATCTTGGAGTTTGTGGGCTTTACAACCCGAATGTCAGGAATTATTCTGCGCATTCGGTATCATTGCTTGGTGAGAGTCGGGGAATAGACGCCGGGAACAACGATGTGCTCATGGTTGACAGTTCTGCGGGGCTTGTGATCCAGACAAGAAACATACGGACTGGAAATTCAGAAGAATCCATAGACGATACATGGATGCTGTCGGCGGTTCTTGCGGCATTGCTGTTGAGTCTGATATTCTGTGTATGTGCATCTGCAGGCAGATATCCCGAGATGACAAACAGCCGCAGATGGATACTCCTGGAATATATACACAGGTCAGACGGGAAGAAACGCACCTTCATTGGGAATTAAATGTAATAGAGATTACCAGTGAAGGAGAGATAATTATGGCAATGGATATATTGGCTTATACATTTGGGGTTATAGCACTTGTAGCAGCAATCAAATGCTTTGTGGACGAAAACTGGGGTGAGAAGATTCACCGTGAATCAGAGGATATCACGGCTCCAGATGCAAAGGATATGATTCAGGATAATAAAGCGGCTTAGATAATAAGCAGTTTAACCAGACAACAAAATAGAGAGAAATTAATGATCCCACAGATATTACTATGGATATCTGTGGGATCATTTTTATTTTTTCATCCGGTTAAGCTCCGGTATTACGGTTAACAGCATTGTGAAAAAGCATGCGCTTCCTCCGAGTATATTTGATATAGGTTCAGCCATGAATACGCCATTTGTTCCGAGATGGAAAGCATACGGCAGCAGGTATGTAAGAGGGACTACGATGATCGCCTTTCTGAGCAGAGAGAAGAAAATCGCCTGCTTTTTCTTGTTCAGCGATTTGAAAGTAGTCTGGCCGATATACTGAAGCAGCATAAATGCAAATGCAGCGAAATATATTTTGAGAGCCGGGATGGAGTCACTTATAAGTGAACTGTCTGAGCTGAATACAGATATAAGTGCTCCCGGAGCAATCAGGATGATTCCCCATGCTATGACCATATATATCACTGCAAGCAGAGACATGATGGCTATGGATTTTTTGACATGATCGGGCTTTCTGGCTCCATAATTGTAGCTGATGACTGGGGAAGCACCTTCGGCTATTGACCAGATAGGAGTTTCGACGATCTGTCTGACGCTTGACACGATGGTCATGACTGACACATAGACATCGCCTCCGGTACGTGACAGGACACTGTTACAGCATATTGATACAAGGCTGTTTGTGAGCTGCATCACAAATCCAGCGGTTCCCAGACTGACAATATCCTTTGCATATGTCACACACTCCCTGAATTGTCCCAATGAAAGTAGCTTTACCTGCAATTCGGCTTTGTTCTTCAGAAAGTAGAGGACAAAAGCGGCAGACATGATCTGCGATATCACGGTGGCTATGGCCGCACCTCTGACGCCGAGATGTAGGACAAATATAAATACGGGATCGAGAATACAGTTGGCGGCAGCACCGACGGCCACTGTCAGCATACCTGTTACAGAATATCCCTGTGCATTGATGAATGGGTTCATGCCTGTTGATACCATGGATGGCAGAGTGCCAAGCAGATATATCATCATATATGGGTACGCATATGTGAGTGCGCTTTCCGATGCTCCGAACAGGACCAACAGCGGTCTTGCAAATATCATACCGACAGCCATGAGAATAATGGCAGCACCACATAACATAGTGAAGGCTGTATTCATTATGGTATCTGCGGTTTTATCATCCCCCATCCCTCTTCTGATTGAGAACAGAGGGGAACCGCCACTGCCAAACAGATTGCTGAAGGCAGTGATTATGATGGTGATCGGGAAACAGAGACCGACTCCGCTGAGAGCAGCGGTGCCCACATCAGGTATTCTTGCTATGTAGATCCGGTCGATCACGTTGTACAGCAGACTTATGAGCTGAGCCACCAGCATAGGCATGGCCACACCGAGTATATTTTGAGTTATCTTTCCATTTTCAAAGTTTACTCTTTTCATAGATTTCATTCCTTACAAAATGTATTGAATAGTTTACTTTCATATAATAGAACTGCAGTTAAAAATAATCAATAGACGTATATGGGGGTGTGTTATAGATATGAAACTACCTTCTCAATCATATTTTGTTTAAAGTGATTAAAAAATAATTAATATTTAACTAAATTAAGTTTGACTATTAGGTAGAGCTTAACTAATATGAAAACAGAAATGTATAATGTATATAGAACAAATGGAATGACAGGAGACAATATTATGAAGATCAAGCCAAATGATGTTATGATCAGGTATACAGGACGTATTGACTGGACAGATGCGGAGAAGCCGGTGTGGGTATATCCTTGTACATCTGCGGAGATGAAATTTACGGGCAATACTCTTAAGATAAAGGTGTCCAACAGGAATAACTACTGGGACAATTATCTTGGATGTATAATCGACCAGTCGCAGAGAAGTTATCTTTTAAATAAAGAGGGAATTACAGAACTTGATATAGTTGTTCCGGATAACGATACAAATGAACATTGTGTACTGTTCTTCAAGAGACAGGATGCATGCCATGAGGTAACAATACTTGAGTATGAGATTGGAGATGGGGAGAGACTTCTTCCTTTGAAACCGCTGTCAGGCAGGCGAATAGAGGTGTATGGAGACTCGGTGTCAGCGGGCGAGGTATCGGAGGCTGTCGACTGCGTTGGAAAGGAAGACCCAGTACACAATGGCGGTTATTCAAACAGCTGGTATTCGTATGCGTGGATTACTGCAAGAAAGCTGAAAGCACAGATTCATGACATAGCCCAGGGAGGGATAGCTCTCATGGACAGGATAGGATGGTTCCAAGAGCCGAATCAGATTGGCATGGAAAGTGTGTGGGATAAGGTTCACTACAACCCTACATTTGGTCCGGTGACACAGTGGGATTTCTCCCAGTACACACCTCAGGTTGTTATAGTTGCTATAGGACAGAATGACAACCATCCGTATGATTTTATGAAAGATGACTATAACGGCAGGCAGGCGGAAACGTGGCGTGACCATTACATGAAATTTCTGGGAAAACTCAGGAAGACATATCCGGATGCACACATAATCTGCTGTACCACACTTCTCTGTCACGACTGTTCATGGGACAAGGCTATAGATGAAGTGGTTGACACTATGAATGATAAAATGATAACTCATTATGTATATGGAAGAAACGGATGCGGCACGCCAGGACATTTGAGGATACCGGAGGCGTGTGAGATGGCAACGGAGCTGACCGAATATATAGAAGGTCTCGAAATTGAGGGGTGGAATTAAATTATATCCTAACTTAGAGGTAAGATAGGATTATTAATGAGCTGATGTTCAAATATGGAGGATGAACCATGGAAAATTATGATCTTGAAAGAATAAAATCAGTTATACAGCGCGCCCAGAGTGGACAGGAACTTACAATAGGTTTCCTTGGCGGTTCGATAACGCAGGGAAGTCTGGCGACGGAGCATGAAAATACTTATGCATACAGGGTATACAAGTGGTGGTGTGATACATTTCCACAGGCAAAGTTCAATTATGTGAATGGCGGAATCGGCGGTACGGATTCCTATTATGGGGTGTCAAGAGCGGTAACGGATGTGCTCATGTACCAGCCGGATTTTGTGATCGTGGATTTCAGCGTAAATGATACTAGAAATGAGATGTGTCGGGAGACCTACGAGGGCGTCATCAGGAAGCTGCTCGGATGGAATTCAAGGCCGGCAGTCATGGTGCTGAACAACATATATTACGACAGTGGAGTCACTGTGGAGGACATACATAACAGTGTTGCGGATTATTACGGCGTGCCGCATGTGAGTATCAGGGAGACTGTGTACAGCCGAATGAAGGCGGGAGAGTACACGCAGGATGAGATCACACCGGATGGTCTGCATCCAAATGACAAGGGACATGGACTGGTGGCGGCAGAGATAACAAATGTGCTTGCAGAAATCGCAAGAGATATGACAGAATCAGCAAGTTCGTGGACACTTCCGTCTCCGATGACGGCAAATGCCTATGAGAATGCAAGACGTCTTACCATACGGGAGATCAGCCCGAAGCTTTCTGGTTTCAGAGCAGATACGCATGAGAAGCTCGGGCATCTGGATCACTTCAAAAATGGCTGGACAGGAGTAAATGCTGGAGACAGCATAATATTTGAACTTGAGGGAAGCTGTATTGGTATACAGTACAGAAAGACCATATCAAGACCGGCGGTCAGGGCACAGGCAGTCCTTGACGGTGATACGGATCATCCGATATTGCTGGATGGCAATTTTGATGAGGACTGGGGCGACTGTCTGTATATAGAACCGGTGCTCCATCATGGAGAGAACAAAAGCCACACTTTAGAGATAACAGTGATCAATGATGAGTGTTCAGGAACTACTCCATTCTATCTCATGTCCATAATAGTTGCCTGATAGGTTGTATCTGAAAAATAGAAGATAAAAATACATGGTGTTGTATATTGCAATATTGGGAATATAGGACTATTATTAATTCAGAAAGTACAAAGAGGTACTGCGATGTTTCGCAGTGCCTCTATTTTTTTCGGCGGTTTTATGCCGGAACAGTATCAAAGGAGGATGATATTATGACACCGATGAACAATGCAGATTATCTTATCAGATTGCAGCACGCAGATGAACTTGACGCTATGAAGGCAGCAAAAAAGGCAAGCGGACTCACATATGAGGCGCTGGCAGAGAAAATAGGTGTGAATAAAGTATGGCTCGCATCAGCATTTGAGGGACAGCAGTATGTGCCTGAAGAATATTGCGATAAGCTTGCAGAAGCACTGGGAATAGACAAGTCAGCCACGGCATTTCTTGCAGAGCACCCATATAAGGGCAACACGGATCCTATTCTCTACAGACTTCATGAGGTCATTGATACATATGGTCCTGCCATCAAGGACATAATCCATGAGCAGGGCGGCAATGCCATCATGAGTGCCATCGATTTTGGCCTTGACGTGGATGTGACTGAGGATGCCGAGGGCAACCACAGAGTCATCATCAAGTTTGACGGAAAACTCCTGCCATATGCCAAGAAGGGTCAGTATCCTTGGTAGAGTTGATGTGTTGACATTACAATTGTTGTAAGGTTTAATATCATGTGTGGACGGAGGGGACAGGTACCTCCGTACACATCAACATGAAAGACGAGGACATATATAATGGAGAAGAACCTTACGACCGGCAGTGTGCCAAAGACAATGGCGTATTTTGCGCTGCCTTATCTTTTATCTTATTTTCTGCAAACATTATATGGGATGGCGGATCTGTTCATCATAGGACAGTTCTGTGGCAAGGATGCCGGGGCCACAACAGCGGTTGCAAATGGATCTCAGGTCATGCACATGCTCACAGTTATTCTGGTGGGACTTGCTATGGGAACAACTGTTGTCATAGGAAAAGCAGTGGGGGCGAAGAAGCTTCAGGATGCACAGGCGGCCATAGGAAATACAGTCACCATCTTCATGATAATATCAGTATTGCTTACAGTAATGCTGCTCATTTTTATAAATCCAATAGTTGCAGTTATGGATACCCCAGAGGAGGCTGTCAAAGGAATCACGGATTATCTGATAGTCTGCTTTATAGGAATTCCATTTATAACAGCATACAACGTGATAAGCTCGATATTCAGAGGACTCGGAGATTCTAAGAGTCCTATGTATTTCATTGCGGTTGCGTGTGGCCTTAATATAGCACTTGATTACATATTTATAGGTGCCTGTGGCATGGGCCCTCTTGGCGCAGCACTTGGAACAACGCTGGCTCAGACGTTCAGTGTCATCATATCATTTGCCGCAATAAAGAGGATGAATACAGGGCTGAAGCTCACGAGAAATGACTTTGTTCCGAGAAAAACCGTGCTCGGCGAGATAGTGAAGATCGGTCTCCCGGTGGCTGTTCAGGACGGATGCATACAGATCGCTTTCATTGTGATAACAGTCATAGCCAACAACCGTGGTGTTAATGATGCCGCGGCAGTTGGAGTTGTGGAGAAGATGATAAGCTTTATATTCATAGTGCCATCCTCCATGCTGGCAACTGTATCCGCGCTTGCCGCCCAGAATATAGGAGCGGGAAAGCACGACAGGGCGGAGCAGGTCCTGAGATACGCACTGGGGATCATAGTGGCTTATGGAGTCATTGCAATAGCTGTTGTTGAACTGTTTGCACCTGAGCTCGTGGGACTTTTCAGCAAGAACAAGGTGGTTGTGACCATGGGTGTCCAGTATATAAGCAGTTATATTGTGGACTGCGTATTTGCAGGAATCCACTTCAGCTTCACCGGATATTTCTGTGCATACGGCAAATCCTACATAGGCTTCATACACAACATGATAGCCATAGTATGTGCAAGAATTCCGGGCTCATATCTGGCATCGATCAAATATCCTGATACATTGTTTCCTATGGGATTTGCGGCTCCTGCGGGATCACTTATCTCGATAGTTATATGTGTGAGCGCATTTGTGTGGATGAAGAGACGCGGTACGCTGTATAAGGCCAACTTATAAGAGATATGTATTTGGTGATAGGAATGTTTATTGTGCGTTCATTTCGTAAAGGTATTATGATCGTTCGGATACAAGTGGCAGTTCATTGATCATCAGTCGTGAGGAATATCATGGAACCTACCGTCCAGCTCCTCGGTCTTGACCACGTTGATAAATGCGTGCTCATCGATCCCACGGATCATCGGGATGAGCTCACGCTTCGCTTCCGAGTTGATGACGGAGTAGATGAGGGTTTTCTCCTTCTCCTCGTAACATCCGACACCCTTGAACAGAGTAGCGTCATGGTGAGTCAGGTCGCTGATGGCGTGGTAGATCTCATTTGACTTGTCGGAGATGATGAACAACGTTTCTTTCTTATATCTCTTATACAGAAGCTGGATCACCTGCGTGCTGCAGAACTGGTAGATGATGGAGTACAGAGCCTTTGACCAGCCGAACAGTGCACCGGCGGCGATCAGCATCACGATGTTTCCGAGCAGTATGTAGTTCCACGCATCTATACCCTTCTGGTGGGACAGGAATATGCTGATGAAATCAGTTCCCCCGGTGCTGGTTCCAACGTTCAGGCACAGGCTGATGGCGAGTCCGTTGATGAGACCGCCGAACAGGCTTACAAGCATTATGTCGTCAGTGAATACATATGATGGCAGAATATCCACAAATATACTCGACAGAAGAATGACTATGATCGAATAGAGGGTAAATCTTTTGCCGATATATTTGTATGATATGTATGTGGGAAACAGATTCAGTCCAATGTTGAACACTGCAAAAGGCACGCTTATGTGCAGAAATTTTATTCCAATGTTCTGGAGAAGCAGGGATGCTCCGGAGAACCCGCTTGGAAACAGTCCTGCGGTTTTGGCAAAGCATCGGAGATTCCATGCGTATAGTATAGATGCAAATACGACGATGAACAGGCGGAATATCTGATAAAATCTTGGGTGTTTTAACTCTAGAGATTGAAACATAGCGGTACCTCCTTTGTAAGTGTCACTGTAAAATGCGGTTAATTTTCAAATGGGCGAACCCTCAAAGTCACGCCTAAATCCTTGCATATCTGACGGCACTTCTCGATCTTGTCCTCGGGCATGACCTTTTCAACAACAGTCATGACAACATTTGGCACGTATCTTTTCGACAGAACGGCAAATTCCTTTATGGCCTCATATGACTGGATTCCGTAGCGGGATCTGGTGAGCTCAAGGAACTCCTTTTCGTCAGGAGCGTTCAGGGATATCGATACCGTGTCAATCCGTCCCTCAAGCTCAGGGGTAACATCCCTTCCATATATAAGATTTGCAAGTCCGATGGTGTTGAGGCGGACTTTGAGATTTGGGTATGTATTTTTCAGTGAATCGATCACCGCGCATACGTCTTCAAGTCTCTCAAGAGGCTCGCCAAATCCACAAAATACAAGTTCATTTATGATATTCAGGTCATACTTTGAGAAAAGTTCCAGAACCTCCTCTATAGAAGGCTCGCCATCCTTCAGCCAGAGAGTATTGTTCTCCTGCTGCTTTTTTGTCTGCCTCAGGCAGAACACACAGCTGCATGGACATTTGTTTGTCATGTTTACATATATATTTTTGCCTGTGAGATCCCCGCTCTTTGCAATGTCGAGGTAACCTTCCTCACCGACCTTTCCGGTTACAGTGTATAAAACCATAGTTAGTATCTCCAATCGTTTAAGTTATTCATCTGTCAGGTCTTTCATGTACATCTCAAAGCACAATCCCCAGTTCTCCGGAACATTGTTCTCAACGCAGTAGCTTATGCACTTTGATACATATGAAGCGGCCTTTTTCACGGACTCATAGACGCTGTGTCCGTTCAGATACATACCCGCAATGATGGCTGCGATCACATCTCCGGTGCCGCTCCTGTCGCCGCCGATCCTGTCAACCATGACCATCTGGAAATCCTCATCCTTGTTGTAGATGAAGTTGGCTATCTGAGTCTTATTGAAATGTATTCCTGTCACAACGATATGTTCCGGTCCCTGCTCCGCCAGGGTCATGCACATTTGCCTTAGCTCGTTCACGGTCACAGTGTGCTCCGGATATGGAAGATCAAGGAGGGTGCAAAGCTCCGTCAGATTAGGAGTGATAATGTCGGCATATTTTACAAGCTCCTTCATCTTGCTGCACATAGATGCGGTATAGGTTGGGTACAGCTTGCCGTAGTCACCCATGACTGGATCGACGATAACAAAATTCTTCTCGTTTTTAAAGTATTTGATAAAGTCGATAACTATATCAACCTGTTCCTCAGAACCGAGAAATCCTGTTGATATGGCATCGAACTGCAGCTCCAGATCTTTGTAGGTCTGGATGTAATCCCGCATTTTGGGTGTGTAGTCATCAAAGTAAAATATAGGAAACTGTGTATGTGTAGATAGTATTGCTGTTGGCACAGTGACAGCCTGGATCTTCATGGCGGACACTATCGGCGCCATGACAGCGATGGAACATCTTCCGAATCCTGTAACATCATTTATTAGAGCGATTTTTTTCTGCATCTTAGTTCTCCAAATTCAATAAATATAGTAGATTTTATCATCAAATACAGGTGTGTTCAATATTTGAATTCCGTCAGACCAAGTGAAATTTATGTTCAAAAGGGAGAGAATAGGTAAAATTTCCACATTGCCCCATATCTTGATACGTAGTAAAATATAACCATATTTTGCTGCGCTTCAGGAGGAATGAGTATGAATGAAGTCGTTTTGAAGATATATGTCTTTTTATCGATCATAATAGCCGCTACAGATATTATACTGGCGATGAAATCCATAAAAAAGAATAAGACGACGGGAAGGTTTCTGGGGCTTGCCTGCATAGGAGCAGCTATAGTCGATATCAGTTATCTTATCAGCATTATAAGCGATTCGTATATGGCCATGTCCGTCATGTCGAGTATATATTTCGTAAGCATTGATTATATGCTGGTATGTCTGCTCATATTTATTGTTTATTTTACAAAAGGACGTTTTTCAAAGTATGGAAGAGCAGCGATAGGCGTCTGCTTTTTTTACTGTTTGTATGAGCTTGTAATATTTGCCATAAACCCATTCAAAAATATAGCGATAGGGTATGTCAGAAGAGACACCGTGATAGCAAAATACAGCTATGATATGAAACCGCTGTATGATATGCATCTGGTTTTTTCATATGCGCTGGTGGGAGTGGTACTCATACTCCTTTTAAAGAAGCTTTGCAAGATTCCACATGAATATCGTTTGCAGTACAGCAGTGTCATCCTGGGAATTCTTGCGCTTGTCGGGATAAATGCAATATTTCTCTACGTTCCGGGAGCGGAGGTATACAAACTTCTGGATTATTCCATCTGTGGCTACAGTCTTACATCATATATTCTGTACTGGAGCTGCTTTAATTATTCAACCCATGGAATGCTCAACAAACTAAAGACAAACATATTCGAGAATATAGGTCAGGGAATAGTTTTGTTTGATTATGACAATCATTTGATCCTGCACAATGACAGGGCGGATGATTTCCTTGGAAAGGAACTCCTCTGCAAATGTGAGAATCTGCAGCAGTTTCTTGAGACGTATGATCTGTCCGTTGATCTTGCAGCTGATGACGACAGTTTTTCTCTGCAGTGCTATATAAAAGGTGATGATGGAGACAGACCTTTAAGGTGCGATATCAGAAGGCTTGACAACAAGGAAGGCCGCAGACTTGGTCAGATGTTCGTATTTTCTGATATATCTCTGGAGACGGATATGCTTACAGGATTTCAGAAATGGGATAGCTTTCAGAGACTTGCCATGGAAGAGGTGGACCATTTTACGTTTCCGGTTGGAGTGGCAATATGCGATATCAACGGATTGTCTGTGATCAACAGCACTCGTAGTAATCAGGCGGGTGACCAGAGGATAAATGCACTTGCGGGCATCATGAGAAAGAACTTTCCGGAGAGAACATATTATGTCAGGGGTATTGATGCTCACCTGATAGCACTTTGCAGTCACAGCAGTGAGGAAGAGATGGCGGCATGTGTTGAAAAGGTCAAAGAACAGTATGATGGAAGTATACAGTATGCAGTGGGGGTGGCTGCGGATGAGGGACAGAGCATAGTCGCTGCAATCATTGATGCGGCAACAGCCATGAAGACAAAAAAGCTTGTGGACAGTGAATCATCGCACTCAGATATGCTGACATCACTCATAAGGGCTCTTGAGGAGTGCGACAGCGATACGGAACAGCATGTGCGTCGTACACAGGAGCTGGGGGCTGAGCTTGGCAGACGAATAGAGCTGTCAGATATCCAGCAGAGCAAGCTGGCGCTGCTTTGTCTGCTCCATGACATAGGGAAGGTAGGAGTTCCTATGGAGATACTCAACAAGCCGGGAAAACTCACGGATGAGGAATGGAAGATCATGCGTTCCCACGTTGAGAAGGGTTATGAGATCGCCATGAGCAACACAGAACTCAGACAGATCGCGGAGGAGATAAGGCATCATCATGAGAGATGGGATGGAAATGGATATCCGGATGGACTGAGCCGTGAAAGCATACCGGTTCTGTCACGTGTGATCGCGGTGGTCGATGCATTTGACGCAATGATCAATGACAGACCTTACAGAAAGGGTATGCCGATATCAAAAGCGATAGAAGAATTAAAGAGCTGCGCGGGCAGCCAGTTTGATCCATATATAGTTTCTGAGTTTATCAGGCTTGTCTCAGAGAAGTATGCGAATTCACTGGAAAATGAATCAAAGCAGAGGGTTGCTGATGGTGGTGTCGGTGCAGATGGTAATGGAGAGAATGTTGGTGATCGAACTGCCCCAGGAGATGGTCTGGCGGACGCTGATGGTGATGGCGCCAGCACAGACGACGAACAGACAGAGATCCAGATTATGGCGCGCAGACAGATGGTGGATTTTACTGAATATGGCAAGGATGCGTTTCGTGTACATACAGTCAAATATAGCAGATATCTGGTGGATGAAAACTGGAGGATCATATCTGTAGACGATAATTTTGAGGAGCTTACGGGTTACAGCAAGGAGGACATAGAGAATAATATCATAACCCAGATCGACCTTATACCGGACGAGGATAAAACAGAATATCTCTGTCAGGTAAATGCGAATCTGGCAAAGAGCACATTTGTATTTCAGGAACACAAGATACATAGGAAGGATGGCAGGGATATATATGTATTATGTACTGGAAGAATGTTTTATGATTCGGCACTTCAGAAAGACAGAGGAGAAATAGTAATAGTGGATGTATCAAGTACATATGCTTTGAAGATGCTGACAGATGCGGAGCAGAATAAGGCGGATGTGAGACTCAGAAACTGGGAGAATACCTATCGTACAGATCCCCTCACAGGACTTTTGAACCATGCGGCATTTAGAAGTGACATGGAGCAGAGACTTCTTGAGTGTACGCACACAGCGGTGATGATCATGATGGATGTAGACAGATTCAAGCAGTACAACGACACCTACGGACATCACAATGGCGACAAATATCTTGTCCTTGTGGCACAGACACTGCAGGCGGCACTCCGCGGTGATGACCATGCATGCCGTATGGGCGGTGATGAATTTGCAGCCATGCTGTTCTTCAACAAGAGTGTGTCTGATGACGTGATAAGGGAACGTGCCCAGCAGATATTTGACAAGGTGAACCTGACTGTGAAGGCCACAGAGGGAGGAACAGGAATCTCCATGGGTGCGGTGATCGCAAGAACTGAACTGACATTCAATGAGATGTATGAGGAGGCGGATAACGCCCTCTATGATGTTAAGGAGAGTGGAAGAGGCAGGATTGAGGTGAAGAGGCATGGGGAGTAGATCGTATATCTTCAACATACTTCATAAAGATCTTCACAAAAAACTCCACAAAGAACCTTTGCTTCCTATGAGTCTGATCTTGTTTGCCGTAATTTTGGCATATTCTTTTCGACTTATTGGAAGTGGAAGTTTCTATCCTACTCTGTTTTCTTATCTGCGCAGTTTCATTTATATCGGGCTTTATGCCGCATGGGGAATTTCAATCCGCCAACGTATCGTGCAGAAACAGGTCGGACAATATCTGGTAGGCGTTTCGGTGCTTTTGATTTTGTGGTTTACCTTTCGCTCAGCAAAATACTTTATATTCTGGCAGCCGGTTGCAATAAGATACCAGTGGTATCTATTCTATCTGCCAATGCTGTTTGTACCCATGCTTGCACTGCTGATCGCAATGTCTCTGGGCAAGCCCGATGAATATAAACTGCCAAAATCTGTCTGGCTATTGTCTGCCGTTTCGGGAGTTTTGCTTATTCTAGTGCTTACGAATGACCTACATCAATTAGTTTTCACATTCCCTAAAGATGCGGATGTCTGGTCTGATGCAGATCATGGCTACGGTGTGTGCTATTTTGCCGTGATCGTATGGCAGGTGTTTTGTGCCGTAGCAGCACTTATTTTTATGCTCTTTAAATGCAGGTTAAAGAACGGTAAGCATCGTTATTTGCCCGTAATTCCATTTGCGATATCGCTGGCTTATCTTGCATTGAACTATGTTGGTACGCCATGGCTGAAACATTTATTCGGTGACGTTACGGCATTTCAAAGTCTTATGTATATGCTCGGTTTCGAGGCTTGCATTGCCTGCGGATATATTCATTCAAACAGCCGCTACGCAGATCTTTTTGCCTCATCTGTCGGCACATCGGCAGAAATTACTGACAGAGACTTCAACATTCGCTATGCAGCGTTGAATATTGAACCTATATCAAAGGAAACAATGAGAAAAGCCGAGAAAGCTCCTGTCACAGTAGACGGTGGGCTGACCGTACATACTATGCCCATCGGCGGCGGTTATGCGGTATGGACAGAGGATGTGTCGGCGCTGCTTGCCATTAAGGAAGAATCAGAATGTCTTGCGGAAGAGCTTGCCGAAAGAAATGAGATTCTTCGCTATGAATACAGGCGGGAGTCGAAACGCCGCAAGGTGGAGGAGCAAAACCGACTGTTCGATCTATTGCAGTCGGCAACACAAAAACAGATCAACCGCATTTCGGCATTGACACAGGAATACCGCCGAATCTCAAAATCTGATACAAACAGAGTTAAAATGCTACTTGCCGAGATTGCCGTTTTATGCAGTTATATCAAACGTCGTAAGCATCTGACACTGCTTGCCGACCGAGATTGTAAGGTTGCAGTCAGCGAGCTTGAGAGAGCTTTTTCCGAATCGTTACAGACATTAAAGCTTTTAAATGTACGCAATACTCTGTATGTGGACAGTGAACTTTCCGCGCTTTCGGGCAAAAATGCTGCTGCGATATTAGATTTTTATGAGGAAGTAATAGAAGCAGATCTTGAAAATTTAACAAGTGTGCAGATAAGCCTCGCAAATATAAATGGATTGCGGCTGTCGCTGAATGTCTGTTGTGAAGCCGACCTGTCGATCTTTTTAAATAAAGGTAACGTTCTTTATGAAATGGACGATGACGCAGGCTACCAGCATCTTGTATTTATTATTGAGGGAGGTGCCGCCGTATGAGTGCCTTTTCTTCACTTCCGGTCTTTTTGCAGACCTTAATACCACTTCTGCTGTTTGTGGAAGCTGTGCTTGAATTGGGACTTTTTATATATCAACTTTCGCATCGTTCAAAATTGCATGATAATTTACCGAGTCTTGTGATTTTTGCGTTTTTGCTTACGCTTTTGTTCTCGGTAACACAGGGGGATCCGTTCAATGGCAAGGATGCGTTTTTATTAGATGCGCCCTGGCTGATTTTCATTACAGTAATTTTCGTTGTTGTTGTTCATTTTGCCTTTGCTATGACGAGAGAGTATCGCCGCCGAAAGAACATGCTATCTCCATTTTCCGTTAAAGATGCCACAGACAAGCTGCCTATGGGGGTGTGCTTTGCCGATCCGAACGGGCGTATTGTCCTTTGCAATGACCGTATGCGCCGTCTGTCGTTTGCACTGAGCGGGCATGAGTTTCAGATTACCGACGATCTTGAAAAAGCGTTGGAGCACCCCGATAAAAGTATTATCGCTAACGGAGATTGTTACATACTGCCCGATAAGACAGTTTGGCAATTCCGCAAGCAGAATATAACCGTTGACAATGATGAAAACTGGCTTCAAATGACAGCGCATAATGTCACTGAACTTTATAATGGCAACGCTCGTCAAACTGCTATTAACGATGAGCTGAAAGAGGTCAATAGAAAGCTACAAAAAATGTATGAACGAATGGCCGATGATATAAAAGAAAAAGAAATTCTTGACCTGAAAATACATATACATGACACAATCGGAAGAAGCTTGCTGACAATTCGTGATATAATGGAAAGCGATGAAAACACTGACAAAAAGCTTGAGGCTTTACAGGAAGCAACCGCAGTGCTTACAAGTGATCGAGTGACAGCCAGCGGAACGATGGAAGAGGTTGTTCAGACAGCGGAAATCCTCGGTGTAACGGTGATGATGGATGGATGCCTTCCGGCCGATTCACTTGCCGAAGAGCTTACCGTTGTCGCTGCAAAAGAATGTGTAACAAATTGTATCAGGCATGCCGGAGGCAATGAGGTATATATCAGCGTAAATGGGCGAAAGGATGTGTTTGATATTACGATAACGAACAATGGCGCTGCACCGTCGGGCCCTATTAAGGAGGGCAGCGGACTCTCGTCGATTCGCCACAGCATAGAATCTGCCGGTGGAGAAATGCACACTGTATATAAACCACGATTTGAATTGCTGCTTATCATTCCAAAGGATGCGTCAAGTTTTATATGAAAACCTGACATGCAGCACCAGCTCTTGCCAAATACGATTATTAATGAGCTGATGTTCAATAAAAGGAGAACGATATATGATAAATACAATACTGGTTGAAGATGATTTATATATTCAAAAGCATTTTGCCGAGCGGCTGAAATCAAACGAAATTTTTCGCCTTGTCGGCGTATATCGTGACGCTTTTGAGGCAGAGAGAAACTGCAATAGCTCAATACAACTTATTCTTATGGATGTACAAACACAGCACAAGCACTCCGGTCTTGCCGCCGCAAAACGTATAAAAAAGGCTTTTCCGAATATCAAAATAGTGATTGTAACCTCACTTGTCGACCCGCAGGTATTGGAACGAGCAAAGACAGGTGCAGCAGACAGCCTGTGGTATAAAGACCACGGCACAGAGGAGCTGATAAGTGTGATAAGGCGTACCCTTGCAGGCGAAAAAGTATTTCCTGACACCTCTCCTGCAATTGAAATGGAAGGCACAATGTCCGATACATTCTCGCCCCGACAGCTTGATATTCTCCGCTTATACATAAAGGGCTTTACATATCAGGAGATTGCCGATAAACTGGGCATCTCCAAAAACGGTGTGCGCTGGAACTTAGACGATATGGTTGAAAAAGGTAGATTTGAGAATCGAGAAGCGTTGGTTGTGACAGCTATTGAGAACAAGCTCATGGTGACCACTTTAAAAGACGAATAGAGTAAATGAACCCCTTGACTGACACGGTCAAGGGGTTTTTATGTCCCAAAGTCAAAAAAGTTTGAAAATAGTTTTTTCTGTCACTGGCACTTGTGCCAGTGACAGACCTCAAAAAATCCGTACAATAGAATGTGTAAGACTATAGTTGTAGTAGAAAGGGGGGAGTAATGAATGTTGAAATATAACAAATACATTATGACCCTGTTGATGGTTTTAATTATGCCAGCCTTGGTTTCTGGATGTGTGGCAAAACCGTCAGAGGATTCTAATCTGACCGAAGATAAAACAACCGCCACAACCACAGAGGCGACCACAGAAGCAACCACAGAGGCGGCTACAGAAGCAACCATTGAGGCAACTACAGAAGCGACCATAGAAGCAGCCACAGAAGCATCGGTACAAAAAGACACAGATTTATCAAAACTTCAAAACACCATTCTTGACAATAAAGAATCGGTTGGGATTGCCTATATCGGTTATGTCGGTTACGAGGCTGATGAGGAAGAAATCCTAAATTTCGTAAAAGACAGTCAGTATGCGGATAAATATGATTTTCTCTGCGGCGCGCCCCTTGTAAATGTAGGCGGTGCGGAGCTTTATGCGGTAGTTATTGCCGATACAAAATACAGTGTGTCTGTTTATCGGGCGGAAATAACTGATAATGGTGAATATTCTGTAAATACCGACAATACACTCTATAATTACAACGGAAATGGAATTGATTATTTTTTACTGCGCTGCAATGAAAGTGAAATACATTCAAATGTATCGCTGAGCTTTAAAAAAGGAAACGACTCTTTTTCGGTATTCCCGATGCTGTCAGGAATGGATGGGCAGCTTGTTGACGGAAATTACTATGATTTTTCAATATATTCCGATTATGGCGGCAGCGGTGAGTCCGAGGATAAGAATGTAGCAATAGCAAGGGAAATCCTTTTGGAGTCTTAGGAGGTGCAATACTACATAAGCATGGGTATGAGTGTACAGTATACGGGCCAGATTGATGAAATTGAGGGACGGTCGTAATCAACCGTGTGAGTTAAAGCACGGAATAATAAAATAAAAAAGGAGGGAAAAATATGGTAGATATTAAAGCAATGGCAGCTGCAACAGCCCCGAGAGAGTTTGAACTCTCTTATACAACCACAATTGAAGATGTATACGAAAAGCTTAGCACACATGCCTCGGCTTTTAAAATGCCTTTCAAAATCAAAGGGGGCATCCCAGGAAAGCGCATTTCCTTTGAGAAAGAACCGAACCTAGACGTTACGGTCTGGGTCTTTGTTAAGGATGGCAACAAAATTAAAGTCATGGCAAACATCCAGGAGAACACAACAACCGTCAACGGTATGCGAGTTGACAAAAACAGCGTAATTCAAAAAGGTGTAAGCGGAGTAGCTAATCTTCCTATTCAAAGAGGTGAGTATCTTGATGAGGTGACCGAAAATGTTAAAAAGATACTCAACGGCGAGCAGGTTGAAGATTATGTAGCGCCCGTTGGTGTAAACGGCAGTGGACAGACGGAAAAGGATTGGCTTGTAGCCCTTCTTCTCTGCCTTTTCCTCGGCGGAGTTGGTGGCCACCGTTTCTATGTGGGCAAAGTAGGATCAGGCATTCTCTATCTTTTTACCGCCGGCGTTTTTGGAATCGGTGTACTTGTTGATCTGATAAAGATCATTACCGGCAAATTCACTGACAAAGACGGAAATCCTATTCAAAAAAAATAGACAGGACTTCTTGACAGCCTTTAGACAAATATGGCTTAAAATTGGGAACTGTGCCTGAACTCTTTCGGGCACAGTCCTGATTGCGAAAGGAGAACTTGTTATGAGTAAAAGAAAAGAGCACATCAAAATGACCATATTTATTATGGTCGCCGGCATAGCATCGATGGTTTTGGGTGTATTCGGAATTGTCACAAGCAGAATTGAAAAGAAAGAATATGCAGCCTCAACTGATATACGGAAAGTTTCAGCTGTTATTGTTGACTTTTCAACCTACGATAGTAAGGATGACAATGGCGATGTAGATTATACAACATATAAATTCAGAATTTCATATGAAATTGACGGAAAGACCTATAAAGGAAAGTGCGAAGAACGCGTTTGGCCAAGAGATATCGCAAAAGGATACACATACGATAAATTGAGAAAAGGCGATACAATAAAAGTAGAGGTCTATAAAACTACAAAAGGAAATTACAAGCTTTCCCCGGAGGGGAATCCCGTTGATTTCCTTCTCTATTGCGCGGCAATCCCTTTTGGCTTGTTCCTTGTTGTTATAATGATATGTGACATTGTAAAAGACAAACGGAAAAAGCAGAGCGAAAATGAAGTGGTCAGCAAGGAATAAATCAGAGGTGATTTTATGGATTTATCAGTATCGCTGTGCATTGCAGCTTCTTTTGCTATATTATGTACATTCTATATCGGTAAAAGTATACTTGTAATGGATTTTTCGGAATATCTTCCCAAGAATTTGAAAAAAGCTAAGCTGGAAAGATTGCTGGCAAAAAGGGAAACTCCTCTACAGGATTCGAAAATCCGAAAGGATATAAGAAAAGCATTTGAAAGAGTACTGATTCCGCTTGGAAAAGCGGATCAAAAGCTTCTTACGGCAAGAATGGACCTGGCTTTCCGAAAAAAAATCGTCAGTCAGATCGACGTACTTAATAAGAATAAGCTATGCCGCAAAATTTACGTCACGGATGTTGTTCCCATTCCTAAAAATAACTTTGAAACATGGAACGATGATGGCAGAGAATGGCGGGAATCGGTTTTGAAGTGCAGCACCCTGGAGCGTTTCGAGTCAATGCAAGGCAACAGGGTTCAGCATGAGATATACCGTAAAAATTCATATCTCCGAATACTTCAGTCGAGACACGTTCGCCGCACAGACAAAAAAGAGAATAAGAAAAGCTATTATCACGATATGTTGAGAATAACCTGCCCATCATGCGGTGCAAGAGTCAAGCTGAACAGTCAGCAGGTTACCTGTGAATATTGCGGCGCCGTTATAAAAAACGAGTTTTACGATTGGCAGACCGAATCGTTTGAGATTTATGAAACGATCAGTACAAATATGAAAAGATTTTTACAGCTTCTTTTGTCCGGTTTCATACTTTTCTTAAGTGTCTTTCTATGCTTATACTTGATCGAGGATACGGAGATTTCCCTTGCAGCCGGCGTCGGTGCAGCGATTCTTGCTTTTGGAACGATTGTTACACCTATTATTTGTGGAAAAGTTAAACAAGACAATTTAGCGAAAAAGATCGTAGGATATTCAGAGAACTACCTCAGATCCTGCTTAAACGAATACTTTAGCAAAAACGAAAATGACAATGATCTGCTTGATTTCAGTATTGGCACGATCAAGCTTTTAAAAGTCTCTAACACAGATGAAATAACAACGGTTAAGTCTGAAGTTTATGGAACGAAAACCTTTCTTCCTGAAAATAAGAAACCGTTTACAAAAAAATTTAAAAAGAAACTGACCATGCAAAGGGCTAGATATCCAGAAAAAAGAAAGTCTGACGGTGAATTTTTTGTTGAAAAGGAATGTCCGAGCTGCGGAGCAACATTCTTGCCAGATGAAAACGGATGCTGTTCTTATTGTGGTTATAGCCTTCACGGAGATAGCGAAAAGTGGAAAATAAAAATCTGAAACCTGTTAAAATTCTGCATTGCCGATTAAGGTAGGGAAGGGAAACATTTACATATTATTAATTTTAAAAGGAGGGAAACTTATGAACAAAAAGAAAAAACTTTTGACTGTCGTAACACTTGTCATACTGATGCTCGGGGCATCAGTATTTACTGTTTCGGCAGCGGACAATCATTCGGTTGACGAAAACACAACCTATGTAACTAACTTTGCTGAGCTTGAAAAAGCTCTTGAAGCCACCTCGAACGAGACAAACCCACCCGATAAGCTTGTTGTTCTCAAAAACAACATAGATTACGAAGAGCAAGTTCCGGGCGATTGGAGCTATCAGGATGAGCAGGAGTGGTATTCCGAAATCACAGTTAGCTATCCTGGAAAAATCACCCTTGACTTGAACGGAAAAACCCTGAAAGTTACAACAGATATTCGTTCAGACGAGGAGACAAGGGATCTGTTTGTGGTTTTTTCAGGTTCCAAGGCAAACACCGACTTCACAATTACCACAACCCAGTCCGGCGGACAGATAATCTTTAACTCAACAGCCAACGGAACTTCGATGATCGCTGTGAATAACCCAAACGCAGATGTGAATATTCTTGGAAAAGCAGGGAAGTTTATCAACTATAATCTCACTCTTACAGCACAATCCGGAAGTGACACTTATATAAACGATAAGAACAGGCACCACGTTATTTCCTTCTATGATATAAACAATCTCTATATCACCGGTACTCTTATTCAGAATAATGCACGCGTCCCGTCTTGTATATATTCATACGGACCGGAGCCGCAGGGCAATGTTACAATAACAGGAAACTCAGAAATAGAAGTAATTTCAAATCAGCTTCTTAATGAACAGCCGTTCAGCACAATATATTTCCAAAACACCCCATCCAGCAGAAAAGTAAGGCTTGGCGGCTGTTATATTGGACAAAAGGGAAATGTAAATTCAATCTATTACGGTGGCCAGCCTCCTCATTTCTATGACATAGTTCTATCACAATCTCTGGAAAAGCCGAACTATGTTATTATGCACAACGGTACCAGGGCATACAATACCTGGCCTGACTTTGTTAAGTTGGATGCGGATATAAAAATTATCTCCTCCTGTCACGATTCTGAGCCTGAATTAGAGGAAAGGACATCACTTCTTGGTCACTACAAGTACTGTAAAAAGTGTGATGCTCTTGAAAGCTTCCAGGAGCATCAGTTTGGCAGAACTCTCGCTGCTAAAGAGGCAACATGCATCAGAAAGGGAAGAACGGTCGGCTATGAGTGCTTCGGCTGCAAATATTATGAGGGTTACACCGAACTGCCAGCACTTGGACACGATTTGAGCGACACCTATACGGTTGACTGGCCGGCAACCTGCGACAAAGATGGAAGGGAATCCAGACACTGCAAACACACTGGCTGTGAGTATGCAATTCAGAAAGTCATTCCGAAGCAGCACCAGAGCCTTGTATGTAATGGCACATACTGCCAAAGCTGCAAGCAATATGTTAACCCGACCAAAATAGGTTACGGTGACAATTCCTGTAAAAACATAACCGCTTACTTCTTTACTCCGACGGAAACGAAGGTTTATCTTATCACCATAACTTCGTCAAATCTCGGCAGCGGAAATATTCAGGGAACAGAAGTAAACCTTGTAGAGAATAACCGGCTTAGTGAATCCGTCTCTAGTAACAATAAAGGCAAAGTTACCGAAGTCAGACTTGAAAAAGACAAAACCTACGATGTTACACCGTATATCACTAATTCAGAAAGCCAAGACTGCATAGTTAACATCTCCTGTAAGGAACATAATGCGGTTATAGATAACGAAATTAAAGCAACCTGCACAAAGACAGGTCTCACCAAAGGTAAGCACTGTTCAGTTTGTAACACCGTTATAGTCGCTCAGACCAAAGTCAAGGCTCTTGGTCATAAGTACTCCAAGTCTGTTGTCAAGGCTACTCTTACCTCAAATGGCAAGATTACCAAGAAGTGCACTGTTTGCAGTACGATAGAACCAACAATTTCGATAGCGAGAATTAAGTCAGTTTCGCTGAAAAAGTCGGCGTATACATATAACGGAAAGGTTCAGAAGCCTTCGGTCATCGTTAAGGATGCAAACAAAAAAACGCTTAAGAATGGAACAGATTACACCGTTGCTTACAGCAAAAACAAAAATATCGGCAAGGCAACAGTAACCGTTACCTTCAAGGGCAATTACAGCGGCAGCAAAAAGCTGAGCTTCAACATTCTTCCCGTCGCGACGAGCAAGATCAGCGTTAAGCAGACCACAAACTCAATCACGGCTTCATGGAAAAAGGTTGCCGGTGTAAGCGGATACAGAGTATACCTTTACAAGGGCAAAAAGCTTGTCAATAGAGCTGATACAACGAAGCTCTCACACACATTTAAAAAGCTTTCAAAGGGTACGGAGTACAAGATTGTTGTCAAAGCCTATAAGAAGATTGATGGCAAAAAGGTTCTTTCTCTCGTTTCAAAGGAGCTTCTGACCGCAACAAAGCTTTCTGCGCCGACGTCGGTCAGGGTCAAGGCAGGAAAGAAAATGGCAACCGTCAGCTGGACAAAGGTTAAGAGTGCAAACAGCTATACGGTGTATTACAGCACAAAGAAAAACAGCGGCTTCAAAAAGCTCACTGTTATCAAAAACAGCGCAGACATCAAAAAGCTTTCAAGCGGCAAGACCTACTACTTCAAGGTTGTTGCCAACAAGAAGGCTGGAAAGGCTGTTGTGGCTTCTGATTTCAGCAAGCTTGTCAGCGCGAAAATCAAGTAATGGTGTTATCTGAACCGGTCAACAGATAACCGCAAAACCCCGAAGCAGAAATACTCTGCAGCGGGTTTTTTTTGTGGCAAAAAAACGGTGTTTCTGTTATGCTAGATATATTAAGAGATTGATATGTAGTGATGCTATTTTGACATTAAGAAAGGTTCAAGGTACTGCTTATGATAAAAAGGAAATTAGCAACATTTATGTTGACATTAATACTGGTGATGACAGCCGCACTGACGATCCAGGTGATAAGCTATGCGCAGGAAGAATCTGCTGGTTCATCAACAAATCCCCAAGAGGGAGTTACAGAATATAAGTACAGTGCTGAAAGTGATTCTCAAAAAGGTGTCGCATTAAAGGTTGAATGGAACGAACCCAAATTAGGAGAGGATACAACATTCCACGTTTCGGCGGATGGTGGCAGTGGCCGGTATTTGTTTAGAATGGATGCACCGAGTTATTCCAATCCGGGTGAGTATAGTTTTGAATCCGTGGCGGATCCAAGCCGCGGAGCGTGGATTCAATATACAGATGAGTGTGAATCTCACGACTTTGAATTCACAATGACTGCTTCGGGAGTCTATAACTTCAGGTTTTATGTAATGGACAAGACGTCAGGTGTCTATTATATGCGTGTGAGCACAAATATACAGGTATCTGACAAGGCTTATCCGAGCGTGGGTGACATTGTGAATGCTGTGGTAAAAAAGTGCAGCAAGGAGACTGATGGTTCAGACTATGAAAAGGCATTGTGGCTGCATGACTGGCTGTTGCAGCAGCTTGATTACGATCATTCCCTGAAATGGTCTTCGGCAGAGAGCGCACTGACACGAAAGCTGGGGACATGTCAAGCCTATGAGAGTGCCTATTCAAAACTGCTTACTGCAGCCGGCATAACAAATGCTGAGACAAGGGATACCTATGATGGACATACCTGGAATGCCATGAAGCTGGATGGCAAATGGTATCAGGTGGACTGTACATGGGATGATACAAAAGACAATTATTATAACTTTGATCCTACGCATTTGTATTTTGGACTGACGGATGAACTCATGGCGTTGGCACACAACGGTCATAATAAGATTTATACGGCAAGCGGTTATGGCACACGTTCCACAAGTCTGGCAGATAACTATTTTGCCAGGAACGGAGATGCCGCAAAGTGGGCGCGAGCCTACGCTGACAGGATTCAGAAAAATCTCAATGCAGGTAAAACCAAATTCGAAGTCAGTACTGACAATGCGTCATATCCGCCGAGCATTTCGGGTATTCAAAATGGGATTATCGCATATGCCTTAAATCAGATGACGTGGAAGGCGGGAAGTAAAAAAGTTACATTGCGTGTGGCGGGAGCATCCACCAAGCTTTCTTTTACTGCAAAATACACGGACACAGTAAAGCGCGTGAGAATAGCATTTGCTCCAAATGGAGGGCGAGTGAGTTCCGGAAGTAAGACAGTCATTTGTGGAAAAACTTACGGAGCACTGCCGGCACCGACCAGAAGGGGATATACATTTGCAGGCTGGTACACAGCAAAGAGTGGCGGCAGCAGGATCGGCAGCAGCTCGGTTGTGAGGACCACCAGGAATCAGACATTATACGCAAGGTGGAAGCTGGTAAAGTATAAGATCCAGTACAGGCTTGGCAAGGGGACAAACAGCCGGTCAAATCCAGCCGGTTATACCGTCACATCTAGGACTATAGTCTTGAAGAATCCGGTCAGAAAGGGTTATACATTCAAGGGGTGGTACAGCGATCCAAAATTCAAGAAAAAGGTTACAAAGATTGCAGCCGGCAGCACCGGCAGCAGGAAACTCTATGCCAGGTGGGTGAGAAAATAAATTCGTATAAATCGATGCAAAACGATGAATAGCCCCTTTGTTGTCGAATTGTGGAAAATGTGCGATAATGAGTGCTGGAGAAAGTATTTGGCGCCAAGGAGGCATAAAGGGGATTATGGCAAAGATTGCGACGAGGGAAATACAATGAAGTAAAGGATGCATTCCTTGAATATGCGTTTCAGAACAGGCACAGGCTTATATAACTGGAATCTGTAAGGAGATTGAGGCACAGAAGGTCCAAATATACTGTGAAAATGAGGCGGTGAATCTGATCCTATCTTCATTTGCGGGAAGAGCAAGGAAGAAAGAAATTGAAATAAAGATACAATGTGCAATTCCCGCAGATCTTAATGTGTCGGAAAGTGATCTGTGTGTGCTCTTATCTAACGCTTTGGAAAATGCCCTGCATGCATGTGTGCCTTTGGCTGCAGAGGGAAGATCATGCGAGATTGATGTGAATTTTTATGAAAGAAATAAAGGCGTTCAGAGCATATGTGCGATCGTGCAGCGTTACGGCGGGGTTTTCAGCTTTGCGGAAAAGGATGGCAAGTTTACGCTCAGACTGTCATTGTAAAAGAGTGTCGATTCGATACATTTTTGGTACGATTCGTGCATTTAGACCTCACTGATTGCAAATACATAATAAAATATGCTCAGATTATGTGATTGCAATAAAGAGGAGGAAATTATTATGAAAAAGACAATGAAAAAACTGATGGTTCTCATAATGACCATGATGATGGGAATGTCGCTGGTGGCGTGTGGCGGTGCAGATAAGCAGCCTGCGATTGATGCGTTCAATAAGACAAGTACATCTTTTAATGAGGTTGCAAACATTATCAACGAAAATCCACAGGCTTATGATCAGGATTTGGTTGATACAATGGTCGACATGGCCGGTGTGCTCAATGAGCATAAACAGATCTTAGAGAGCGATGATGATGTTGAGGAAGAAAAGCTTCAGGAAATGATCGACTGGTATGGTACGGTTGATGAGTGGGTTGCTCAGGTTAAGGAAGAAATTTCAAAATAGTTTATTATTAGATCATGTGGTGAAGACTGCATACCAGAGGGGCGGGCGCATTGGAGTGCCTGCCCTTTTTTAATAGCAAAAATTAAAATTCTCTTGATATATTGCCAAAAGACGTATAAAATGCATGTGTATTTTTATGTTTTATATCTCAGTCTGGACTCTATCTTCGACGGAGATATACACTCCGTGAGGATTGCTGAGCCGCTGATATGATATATGTCAGCAGAGCTGACTGGCAGCTTGCGGCAAGATTCGCCAGCGAATCTTAAGAAGAAAGACATTCAAATAAGAATATGGCAAAGGAAATAGTGGAATTATGAAAAAGGTAGTAAAATTTGGCGGAAGTTCATTGGCAAGTGCAGAGCAGTTTAAAAAGGTTGGAGCAATCATCACATCAGATGAGAGCCGTGTATACGTTGTTCCTTCTGCACCTGGAAAGAGATTTTCAGATGATACAAAGGTAACAGATATGCTCCTTCATGTGTATGAAACTGCGAAGGCAGGGAATGATTTCACAGAGGAAGTGAAGGCGATCAAGGCCAGATATGATGAGATCATCACAGGCCTTGAGATCAAGGATTTTTCACTTGATAAGGATTTTGAGGAGATTACAAAGCAGTTGGAGGATCTTACCAATCCGGACCCAATGTGCACACTGGACTATGTGGCATCAAGAGGAGAGTTCCTCAATGGTAAGATTATGGCTGCATATCTTGGCTTTGAGTTTATAGATGCTGCAGAGGTTATCTTTTTCAATGCAGAGGGCAATCTCAATAGCTATAAGACGGAGAAGGTACTTGGTGAGAGACTTGCCAAGACACAGCATGCGGTTGTTCCAGGATTCTATGGACTTGGCAAGGATGGCAAGGTAAAGACATTTTCCAGAGGCGGTTCAGATGTAACGGGCTCGATAGTCGCACAGGCAAGCAGAGCCGATGTATATGAGAACTGGACAGATGTCTCAGGCTTCCTTGTAGCTGACCCACGTATTGTTCCAGATCCAAAGCCGATCAAATATATTACTTACAGAGAGCTTCGTGAGCTTTCATACATGGGTGCATCAGTTCTCCATGAGGATGCGATATTCCCTGTACGCCACTGTGGTATCCCGATCAATATCCGCAACACAAATGCGCCTGAGGACGCAGGAACCTGGATAGTTGAGAGTACCTGCCAGAAGCAGGATTATGTAGTAACAGGTATTGCAGGTAAGAAGGATTTCTGTACAATATTTATTACGAAGGCTATGATGAATTCAGAGATAGGATTTGGAAGAAAGGTGCTTCAGGCATTTGAGGAGAATGATATCTCATTTGAGCATATGCCATCAGGTATTGACACGATGACTATCGTAGTTCATGCTGATGAATTCGTACACAAGGAGCAGAGAGTTATATCTGCCATCCATAGACTTGCAGAGCCGGATTCAGTTGAGATTGAGTCAGGACTTGCGCTTATAGCTGTTGTAGGCCGTGGAATGAAGTCAGCAAGTGGTACAGCAGGCAAGTTGTTCAGCGCACTTGCAAAGGAAGGCATCAACATAAAGATGATAGACCAGGGTTCATCAGAGCTGAATATCATAATCGGAGTAAAGAACAGTGATTTTGATACAGCCATAAAGGCAATATATAACACATTTATAACAGACAAGTAATAACAGATTGCTAAGCATCGTAGGGGTGGGCACGTATTAGTGCTTGCCCCTATTTTATTGATAGGTATTTTGGGAAGCTATTTCAAATCAAGATGCTATTTCTTGGAATGAAGTGGTTGGAAGAGGTTAGAACGGCATATCAACCTTTATACTATAGGGGAAAGAAATGAAAAAATGAGTGCTTGATTAGACAATTTGAAAAGATACGAGGAGAAAATGAAGAAAATGTCAAACGATTTAGAACGAAAATGGAGTAATTTTTTGACCAGTTTAGAAAATAATCATTGCGAGGAAAAGAATTATTTTGAGGCTATAAAATATGTTTCAGATATTGACAGTAAAACGATTGATGACGAAGAGATAAGAGAAAAAATAAATGGTTACATTGAAACGATTGTACAGTTTATTGGTAAGCATAAAAATTATTATGAATTGAGTAATGTTAAGGGATTTAAAAAAAATGATGGTAGCATTAGAGGACGAGATTATTATTACTATATTGCAGATCAGCAGATTAAAGCAACGGTGTATTATGCTAGATATTTGAACTTTATTGAAGGCTGCGAAATTACAGCGGAACGAGATCTTGATGTACGCGTTAGACTACAGAACATATGTGATGAACATGGTGTTCAATTAGATTGTTCTAATAAAGATAACAAGGTTGAGTGCATATGCAAAAGCCTAGTAGAACATATTGAAACGAACGATTTTCCGGCTATGAAAACTTTGGAGAAAGAAGTGCTCGAACAAGTAGATAATCAGTCCGGCAACTTCGAAGACACAGATAGTCAAGTATCAAACTTGGGTGATAATGGGCAGTTAACATTAGATGAATTAAAGAGTATACGAATAGAGTTATTACGGTATGGGGAGGAATACAAAATCTCAAATAATATAGATTACAGATTATATATGATGCTTAACAATATGATGCATGAAATCCGTTTTTGGGGAGCTGCATACCAATATCTATGGCATTGGAAATCTTACAAAAAAACGTTGTATAGAAGTGGACTATTAGAAAAAAAAGATGCTGAAAAAAAACAAGATAAAAATGATGATATAGCTGTACATAAATTTATGAAAGACATGTTTCAAGAATGCATAGATCATATGAATTCGCCATCACTAAGTAGACATTCTTTTTCTGAAAATCTATTGATAGATGTTTATAAATACTTAATTCTAGAAAAAGAAGAACACAATGCGTTAATTAAGATTAAGGATGAAAATGGATTATGTATTGTTTGTAAGTCTATAAAAAATGAAAAGGAAGTGGAATTTCATATTATTAAAGGTGCTAGCATTAACAGTATTTTTGTTGATGGTAGTGATCAGGATTTTTCTACATTCATTCAGAATAATAAAATACCTGTCGATTATGGTTATACAGTCGAAATATATCCACAGGAGCTACAGGGGGAAACAAATGATAAGGGTACTATTAAAGGAATGAGGGATACCTTATTACCATTATACTTTAAATCATGGGGGATAGATGCAAGTCTAAGGAGGACAAAGGTTGCAGATGATAAGGAAGTAATTACATATGGTAAATGTTATTCGGACAGCGTGAAGCTAGATGCTGAAAATAAGTCATCTTTTATTGAAAAAAAAGATGGAACATTGTTTAGTATGAATTTAAAAAAAGATGATATCATCAAATTATTGTTACTATTATATCAAAAAAAGAAGGATTCTGATGAGGCGATTAAAATTTTGGTTGGAAAAATAGTCAACGGTATGAACTATAATCCAGGTTTAAAGGGAAAGTTTAAAAGTTTTTATGAGGGTGCAGATATATGGAGGCAACAATTAATTTGGAACAAGAGTGACGGCGCCCCATTTAAGATTGATATAAATGTAAACAAAGATTATTTGGATCAGATGTCTGTGGATGCTAGAAAAGACCTTAAGAGTGCTAGTGACACAATAATAGACAAAGTTAGGGAGAGCATTTCAGATTTTTTAACAAATAGATATGCATATATTTTAGCGGAAGATAATACAAAGATAGAATTTATCATGAGTACAATAGAATATAAAGATTTTAATTTTTGGCTTGTAAGTCAGTACAATGAGTATATGGTAAATATAGAAGATCCTGAGATTGCAATGCTAAAATATATAGTTTTTAAGGAGGCATAATGGCTGCAAAATCTGAATTATTATCTCTTAGCGAGATATGTAAAAGATTAAATGAAAAAAGTGTTGTGATACCACTTTTACAGAGAAATTATAAATGGGATGTCGAGGGGAACAGTGGTAGCGATAACACATTAGAAATAAATAGTATGGCTGACTATTATGAATTGTTGGAGAATAGTGAAAGTACCAGAAAATCAAGACCATCCATAGAGAATTTATTTAACGATATTTTATATGCAAGGGAAAATAAAAAAGATGAATATACAATTGGAATGATAACATTATATGAAGAAAATAGTGAAAAAAAAGACAGCAAGCCTATTGTTCATATATTAGATGGACAGCAGAGAATGATTTCACTTGCTATTATTTCTAAAGCTTTAGGTAAATCAAAAGATTTTGTTCGTCTTACATTTGAAAGAGATAAAGAAAATAAAGAAAGAGAAAAATTTTTGTATAGTAGCAGTAGTGAGCAGGTAAAATCTAATAATGAAAAATCTGTTGATGTACAACATATGAAGACGGCGTGCGAGTTTTTGCAGGAAAAATGTTTAAAAAAGAATGAAAAAAAATGGTCTGGAGAAGAAAAGAATGATTATTTTGATTGGATGATGAGAAACGTAATGATTATTTGCCGATATACGGAAAATGAGCCATTGCAAGAATTTTTGTGCTTAAATGAGAAAAAGACACCATTTTCATCGACTGATTATGATAGAGCATATCAACTAAAATATTGGTCTAATCAAGAGATTACACAGGAAATGGTTCTAAAAGAACATGCAGAAATTCAAAGGTACTTATATACAAATGATAAACTGTATGATCTTGTAAAATATAGATATCCGGGCTTCCTTAATCATATGGATGTAATATTTCAAAAACTATTAGAAGATAAATATGATAAAGCAGAAGGAACAACTGGACAACATAAGGGCTATAAGGATGCTTTCTTTTATTTGCAATTATGCCATGTAGTATTAAGAAGCATTTATCAAGAGCTGGAAGAACAAGGAAATGCAAGTATGAATGTTAATGTCTATAATGCTGTTATGACATTATATCAACTGGATAAGAATTTCAAATTTTTCGATTTGGTTGATATAAACAGCAATGAGACATTCGAAATTCAATTGAGAAATAGATTCAATTTGTTGGGAAAAACATATAACTATATGAAGCAAAAAGAATATCAGAATGAGTTTTTACAAAGTCAGTTATATGGGAAAATTATTGTAGAAAATGGTAATATTGATAATGCTGTTCTCAAAGATGCATATAAAGAGGAAAAGCAATATATATCACCAGGCATATATAATATTGTTTCAGAAAAAATAAAAGTTACAGAAGAATTGATTGAGAGAGGGAAAAGCTTTTCACAATTAGTAAATGGAGGCAAAAAGTCTTTTTATGACATCTTAAATCTTGATGATATCAGAAGTATTATTGTTCCAGCAGTTCAAAGGGATTATACATTGGGAAGCAGTCAAGAGTATTTGGAAACACTTTTATTTGATATCAGTAAGTCGTTTTTGCAGAATAAACTGCCGGATAAAAATTATAGTAAAGGTAGTCCGGAATTGGTTGTATATAATTCTTTTTATGAGGGGGTGTTATGGGATCAACCTGAAATTCATCAGTATAATTATTATAGTGAGAATGACTTAACACCATATTTCATATTATGTCAAAAAGCAGGATATAATATTAGATCAGAATTTTATACTAATTGCCGAGACTCAGGTGGGAAAAAGAGACTAGTAAGCAAAGCAGGTGAACTGTTAAAAGTCCTTGACTTGAATGATGATTTGCAAAAATTGAAAAATGCAGATTTTTTCAATGACAAAGGGGCAAATGATAATAAAAATACATTTATCCTTAGTGCTATATTGGGATATTTAGAAGAAACGGGTATTTTTTATTTATATGATGGACAACAACGAGTTGTTACACTGGTTTATCTTTGTGCGTATTTATTAAACAATAAGTTTAGTGATAAAGATGAATGTGCTAATAAAGAAAAATATGAATTATATAGGAAGTTGTTGAATAAGTTCCGTTTTGAAAAGAGAGAAAAGGCAAATGAGATACTATATATATTGTTGAATGAAAGCGGAGTTACTTTAGATCAACTCAAAGAATATATAGTGGATCACTCTACGTATTCTATTTACAAACTATTAGAAACGTACGAAAATTACCAAAATAAATATGGGAAAAAAATACTGGCTTTTGATGTAGATTATTTATTGAAGTGTATACAGTTTGAATTTGCTGTTATTCAGGAGGCATCAATTGCAGATCAATTGTATATGGATTTGAATTCAAAAAATGAGCCACTGACAATATATGAGAATTATAAAGCTGAACTTGTATATATGTTAAGTAACAGAGTGAATGAAGAATATAAAAAAGATTGGGAAAAACAATTAGATAATGATTATTTGGATAGTTGCTATAGATTTGAAAAAACAGATGAAACACCTATATGGAAGAAATATTTAGCAGAAATAGCAGAAGAAAAGGAAATGCTGATGATACATTGGTGTTTTAAGATGGCATGCATGGAATATGGAATAACAATTCAGAATATAGATAATAAATCGAGGCTGGCATGGATTGATTCGAATAATCATACAGATGTTAAAAATATCGTACGCATTACCGGAAAAATTGCAAAAAAAGTATTCTTAGATGAAATTGCATTTATTGACAAAGTGTATAATGACTATACACAAAACATAAGAAAAGATGGAAAGTATTTTAAGAAATTAAAGGAATATGTTGATATATCTGAATTTGAGTCATGGATGGAGTTGAGATTTGAGGAGCAAAAAAATGAATATGCTTTTACAAAAATTGGAAGTTTTTTGCTACGTGTTCATAATCTTGATCTGGAATATCTAAAATTTTTGGCGGAATATATTAAAATGTTAGTTCATGAAAAGAACAATGGTATATCAGAAGAAGTAGTAGTAAGAAACTTAATGAAGAAATATAATTGCTTATGGGAAAATGGCTATCTTGAAGTGAATACATTTGAAGGTATACAAATATTTAGTAATGTGACACAAAATAATCAACAAACAAAAGATATAGATGGCATACCTGATTATTTGAATTATTTTAATGAGAACTATTTGTGTGCAACAGGTTCTGGGGATGGAGAATTCAAAAATGAAATAGATTGGATTGATTATATTTTCTTTGTAAAAATATATGAGCGATTGTTTATTGAGCTTTATGATAGCGTTAAGGAATGGGAACAATGGGAATTAAAACAAAAGAAAAGCTTTTCATTTCTAGAAAAGTCACTAGCTAAAGAAAAACTGAATGGAAATTTGAATTTGTATCTAAGATACAGAGAGATTTGTAAAACAGAGTGTTCTGTTCATGGGAGGTTATGTCAAGAAAATAATATATCCAAAGAGGTATTATCGTCATTAAGCGAAGAGCAGTGGAAAGTATGCATATCAAAAAAAGTAATAGAGAATCAACATACTGAATTAGAGGTTTTCATAGATTTTGACGATAATCAACAGGCAAAAGAAGCTATTATTAAATACATGTCAGAGAATCATGATAGTAAGTTAACCAAGGATTTTGTGGCAAAGGTGATAGAAGAATATTACTTTAACAAGAATAAAGATGAAATATTCTTTTGGAAATGGGATGACACAAATAAGAATTACTGTGAGATACAAAAAGAGGAGGCGATTACTGTAGGTAAATTTCATATTCAAGTTTCTAAACTAGTTAAATTTAAAGAAATGTTTAAGCGGAATACGAGTGAGCATTTATTAAAATATATTTGGACAACGTATGAAGGTGAAGATAAAGATAATTGGTTAAGTGATAATTTAAATAAATTTGACTATAGTAGAGCGATGGGAATACTTGAGTTTGATTGTGAAGACTTTAAGAAAAAATGGATGGAATTATATGGGGATAATTCTATTTAGAAAAGAGGAATGTGCATGAAAGAGCTGAAAGAAGTTATTCAAGAACTATCGATAGACAATTTGCAGAAGTGTCAATTTGAATATAGTGATAAGTTCGATTTTGATGAGCTAGAGTTGAGTGATGGTATTGAAGAAGACTTTTGGATGCGTATGTATTACGGAGGTTCTGTTACCTCAGAGACACACAAAAAGTTCAAAGAAAATGGCAGCATAAAGTATGGAAATGTAAGAAAAATAATGAAAATATATGACTATATTTTCGATATGAGAGATGCATCGACAATAGAAGATAATGAAGCTAATGAGATAAGGCAATGTCTTGTTGATCTGTACATAATGAGACCAAAGGAAAACTTTAGTTATGAGGATAAGCTTAAGGAATTAATGTTTTACACGTATTTACATACAAAGGATAATTGCCTTAGGGAAGCTGCATTAGAATATTTTTCAAGATTAAAATATCAGAATGTCGATCTAAACAACTGTGAAGATATATTACTAATAAAGAGACCGAATGGAAAAGGCTACAACACGAAATATGGAATACAGTGTGAATCGTGTGTAGAGAAATTAGATGAAAATAAATCAACAGGTGATTCTCTAAATTGTATTGATGAAAAAAACGATGACTGGATATCAAAATATTTGAGTGGAGTGGAGAAGGAGATAAATGACTAAATGACTAAATGACAGCCAGGGCATCATGAGTCCTGGCTGTCAGAGAGTAACGAAAGTGCTTCTTATCTAGGGAGCATCCCAAAGTTGGTGTAAACCTTCAAATTGATGTAAGATAAAATTACTCAGTTTGGAGGTTATTTTTATGGCAATAAGAAAAGACAGCCCACAAAAAGCAGCAATGAGAGAAATGATGCGTGACTATCTGAAAAATAATGATATCAGCATCAAAGATGGCACCGATGTTAACAGGCATCATGTGTGACATGATGTCTGTCATTTTGGAAGGTGCTTTGGATGAAGAATTAGGATATTCCAAAATGACGGTAGAACTGTTCACAAGTGTTATGGTATAATTTGAATGCAAATTGAGCAACAAATCTGGGAAAACATAATCATCAATGTGTAAAATGTGATAGTCATGAGGAAAAAACGAGAATTACCGAAAGGGTGTGGGAGGCATTGTGCGGGAAGAGGACCAAACAACCAGTAGCCTTGGCTGTATTATTTGTTCTAATGTTTATTGGTGTATGTTTTTTGGTGAAAGCCAATCAAGCAAAGGAATTTGAGAAAAAAGATTATGGGGTGTTTTTAAATGCGGACGCCTCATCTTTGGAACGATTTAAAATGTATGAAACGATTGTAATTGATGCACAGTATTTTACAAAAAGGGATATTGAATTGCTCCATCAAAATGGAACAGTCGTATATACATATCTAAATATTGGGTCGATTGAAAACTTCAGGGAGTACTATACAACCTATGCGGAACTGGCAATCGGTGAGTATGAGCACTGGGAGGAAGAAGAATGGGTAGATGTAGCAAACCCAGACTGGCAGAAGTTTATAGGACAGCTTTCTCAGAAACTATATGAAAAAGGTGTTGACGGATTCTTTATAGATAATTGTGATGTATATTATTACGATCCGCACGAGAGTATTTTTGAAGGCATTACAGCGATTCTACAAAACATAATGACGTTTGGAAAAGCGGTCATTATCAACGGTGGAGATACTTATGTGGCGGAATATAGGGAACGCTATGGGGCGATTGATCAGATTATGACAGGTGTAAATCAGGAATCAGTATGGAGCAGTATTGATTTTGATAGCGGAACTTTTGGTGAACAAACGAGCGAGACGAGAGATTATTTCTGCAAATATTTGGAAACGTGCAAGGCGGATGGAGTGGAAGTGTATCTTTTGGAATATACGACTAATCAAAAACTGATTCGAAAAATAAAAGAATACTGCAAGGAGCAAGATTTCCATTTTTATATTTCCAGTTCCCTTGAACTTAGATAATGAGTGTTGAGAAATACGAAAAAGATGAGCAAATTAAGTTTCGTCACTTCGTTCCGTCAAGGTGGCTACACCCCCTTGCGCCGCTAAAGCGGCTATCCCCTGTGGACTTGCCGTCCGCAAACAGCATAAAATGCTGTTCGCCGCCAGCAAGTTTGAAAAAGAAACATAAAGCTTTGGAGGTGCTTATTTGAATGAAAAAGTGGATAGCATTGCGAGCCGTCCGTCACATGGCGAAATCTGGCATGAATCCTAAGACATTGCAGTACCTCATGGGGCATTCGTATATTGCCGTGACACTTAATGTTTACCCCCATGTTGGACTTGAGGATGCGGAGAAAGAACTTCAGAAGATGCAGGGGTTGGAAAATGCAAGAAAAGAGATGGGGATTTCGGACAAGGATGATAAGCCTTTGAAACAGAATATGTTCAAGGTGATTTGATAATAGAATATTGGTGGAAACTGGTGGCACTCAGGCATATAGCTTGGGTGCCTTTTTGACTGGTAAAAATATGCCTTGGCCGATATAATGTAAATTGAAAACAAAAAATATTTTGTTAAGGAGAGATTTGATGGGAACATGGGGAGTAGGCATTTATCAAAATGACATAAGTGCAGATGTGAAAGAAGATTATATTGCAAAACTTAAGTCGGGGAAAAGTGATGAAGTTGCTCTGAAGGAAATATTATCAGAATATCAGGAGGACATGGAGGATATCGACTGCAAATATGATTTTTATTTTGGTCTGGCAGATACGTTGTGGAAAAAGGGAAGATTGACAGAGAAAATTAAAACAATAGCACTTCAGTTGATAGAAGAAGATAGAGTATCGCAACGTTGGCAAACAGAAAGAATTAGGTATGAGAGAAGTAAGGTATTGGACAAGTTGAAAGTGCAGTTAGAAGAGACGATGCCGGAATATAAAAAAATTCCTGTTCATAAACCATATGTCTTGGGATGGGAAGAGGGAGATGTATATTTTTTTCAAATTAAAGAGAAAATAGAGAGTTATGAAAAATATCTTGGTTGGTATGCTTTGTTTTATGTGAACAAAATATATTTGAGGGATTGGAATGTAAATGGAGTGGCTGATGAAGTAGCAGATGTATACTTTTTCTTAACTAAAGATAAACCCGAAAGTATAGATGCTCTTCGTACATCGAAAAGAGTATGCTTTCATATAGGAAAAACAGGTAATAGATACCAAATGCATATTTATGAGAGCTCGAGGAGAAATCGTCCAAAGGATTTAACTTTGCTTGGGAAGTGTGATGGAATTCATTATCCTTTAAATAATAGTAGTAAGGGAGGCCATTTTTGTTGGAGTAGAGTAGATATAAGGGAGATATTATATGGTTACGAAAATCAGTTGAAATTAGACAACGAGGATTAACATTAAAATTATAAATAATGCACACCTCCATCCGTAGTCTGCCCCCCCTTAACTGACTACGATTTGACTACTACACAAGGCATCCGTTTGCTCCGTTTTGCATTATTTTGCAAAAAGTGTAGTTTTAGAAAATAAAAATACGATGCCCGGAAAAGTCGATAAATCAACGCAAAACACGGCAATACAGGGCATTTCAGAACAGGAGAAATTTATGATTAGGGTTTTATTCATCTGCCACGGCAATATATGCCGTTCCCCCATCTCCGAGTTCGTCCTCAAGGACATGGTAGAAAAGCTCGGCATAGCAGATAAATTTGATATAGCCTCTGCGGCCACCAGCACTGAGGAGATCTGGGGCGGAAAAGGCAATCCGATATATCCACCGGCGCAGGAAGTGCTGAGGGCGCATGGCATAGGTAAGACGACTTATACAGACTTTAGTGGCAAGCGGGCAAGACAGGTTACGAGGCGGGATTATGAATATTATGATTACCTGCTCTGTGCGGATACAGCAAATGTGAGGAACACAATGCGCATAACCGGTCCGGACTACCAGGACAAGATACATTTGCTGCTTGATTATGCGGGAAGATATGGACAATCTATAGCTGATCCGTGGTATACGGGACGATTTGATGAGACATACAGGGATGTGTGTCAGGGATGTGAGGGCTTTCTTGATTATCTCAGGCAAGGCAATAGGTTGTAGATAATATTATCAAAATGGGAACAATGGGATATTATTGAGTGCACCAGCTGAACGCAGGTGCATTTGATATTGTCAGATTGTTCCTTTTTATTCTGACAATGTATTGCCGGTATGTGTTTACACTCTCGAAGGCATGGTTTTATATTGATTTTATATTGCTTGTTTTATATAGCAACGCCAGGGAAAACGTGATATGATTTACGCGTAAATGCATGAGAGAAAATATGTAAACCACCAACGGAGGGCATACAAATGGAATTATACAAAGGCAGACCGGATACAAATGAAGGACGACTTGAGAGGGAGATCAGAGTTTATGATTTCCTTGATGATCACGGCATAGAGTATTGGCGCACAGATCATGCTCCAGCAGACACAATGGAAGTTTGCAGCGAGATAGATGCGGTGCTTGGGGCAACCATTTGTAAGAATCTGTTTCTGTGCAACAGGCAGAAGACACAGTTCTATCTGCTCATGATGCCGGGCGACAAGCCGTTCAAGACAAAGGAGATCACATCGCAGATAGGCAGCGCGAGACTTTCATTTGCATCGCCGGAGGATATGGAGAAGTATCTGGATATCAGGCCGGGGGCGGTCAGCGTCATGGGTCTCATGAATGACCATGAGAATCATGTGCAGCTACTTGTTGACGAGGATGTTATGAAGGGCGAGTATCTTGGATGCCATCCGTGTGTGAACACATCAAGTATGAAGGTCAGGACGGAGGATATATTTGGAAAGTTTCTTGAGGCGGTTCACCACGATATGATCAAGGTGACGCTCACTGGAGAATAGGAGTGGTAAAAATGATGGCAGAGCGAAGAAACGGGGGCAAGCCTCGCAGAGAAGAAAACAATAAAACGAGTGGCAGCGTAAACGAAAGAAAAAGACAGACACATAGCAGAAAGTACGATGTAACAGGTGGAGAGAAACAAATAAAAACAGGAAGCAAAGGTAAAAATGTACAGGGAAAACCGCGACAGGCACACTCATCACAATATAAGCTCAACCCGAACAGCAAATGTCCTATATCCCACCTGTGCGGTGGCTGTCAGTATGTGGATATGCCATATGAGCAGCAGCTCGCCGAGAAACAGAAATATATAGATGGCCTGCTCGGAGCATTTGGCCCGGTGGACAAGATAATAGGCATGGAGAATCCGTATCACTACAGGAATAAGGTCACTGCGGCATTCAGGAGAATGAAGAGCGGAGAAATAATTTCCGGGGTGTACGAGGAGGGGACACACAATATACTTCCAGTCGAGAACTGTTATGTGGAGGATGAGAAGGCTGCGGCCATCATCAGAACATTTGCCGGACTGATAAAGTCGTTCAAGCTCCAGATATACAATGAGGATACAGGAACCGGACTTATCAGGCATTTGCAGATAAGAGTCGGAAGAAAGACCGGACAGATCATGGTGATCATAGTCACCGCATCGCCGGTATTTCCGTCCAAGAAGAACCTTGCAAATGCACTTGTGACAGCTCATCCGGAGATCACAACGGTTGTCCAGAATATCAACATGAAGGACACGAGCATGGTCATTGGAGACAGGAACCAGGTCATTTACGGCAAGGGGCATATAGAGGATATTCTGTGCGGAAAGCGTTTCCGTATATCACCGGGCAGTTTCTATCAGGTGAATCCGGAGCAGACGGAGGTCCTCTATGGCAAAGCCATCAAGTACGCGGATCTCAAGAAGAAGGAGACCGTGATCGATGCCTACTGCGGTATAGGAACCATAGGCATAGCTGCAAGCGACCGTGCAAAGAAGGTCATAGGCGTGGAGTTGAATGAAGCCGCTGTGCACGATGCCCGGGTGAATGTGAAGATGAACAAGATACAGAATGTTGATATTTACAGCAACGACGCCGGCAGATTTATGGTCGATGTCGCTGAGGAGGGTGACAGCATAGATGTGGTATTCATGGATCCTCCGAGATCTGGAAGTACAGAGGAGTTCATGTCATCGGTCATCACACTTGGACCTAAAAGGGTTGTGTATATATCCTGCGGACCGGAGAGTCTTGCCCGGGATCTGAAATATATGACAAAGCACGGCTATCAGGTAATCAAGATGACCCCTGTGGACATGTTCCCGCTCACCCGCGGGGTAGAGACCGTGGTGCTCCTCACAAGGGCGGGTGCGGTACATCGTGGATAAAATTAACAAAAAGCCGGTTCTCTATGAGTGAGAACCGGCTCCGTTTATAAAAATGGAAGGTTTTATCGTAAATTAAATCACGTTACATATATTTGACAAGCTCATCGATGATAGGAGCGTAGTGTTCGCCTTCAAGACCATAGTCTTTTTCTTTGTAGTTCCATGCGGCGCGGCCTATTCCGTACTTTTCAAATACAGAATGGATATCTTTGTACCAGTTCAGAGTTCCGTCAAGTGGTGCCTGATCTATAACACCATATTCGCCGCAGTACATAAATCCGTCTCTTTCTTCAACAGCCTTGATGCCGTCGAGAAACATTTTTTCGAACAAATCAGGTCCGATGGAATTAAGTCCAAGGCTACTCTCGGTGATGGCCCCATGCATACACCCTTCGATCTGGCGGGATTTCTCCATGTAGTTATTGAAATCCCCCGGATATTCGATATGGAAATCTGAAGGCATACCTGTTACCCAGTAAGCAGACTGGTGGGTAAATACCATTGGCTCGTAACAGTGGAAATTGTAAACTATGTTCTCATCGTTGTGATGAGGGAGAAGCTTTATAGATGTAACAGCATTGTAGCCAACCCCACCGAGCAGGATCTTGGCAGTAGGTGCTTTCGCACGGATGATCTCGATGCATTTGCTTGATATTTCGTTCCACTCGTTTACAACGGTCGGACTTACGACCTCGTTCAACGGCTCGAACATCATTATGTCTGCATCCTTAGCATATCTGTCTATAAGCTTTCTCCATATTCCATAGAATCTTTCCTGAAGAGGTTTCTCATGGAAGAATTCAAGAAGATGAGCCTCGTCGTCAAATATATATCCATATGTCTTGTGCAGATCAAGAACCATATTGAGGTTGTATTTTCTGCACCACTCTATACAAGAGTCGATGTAAGCATAGCCGCCTTCCTTGTCAGTTCCATCCTCGTTTTCAAAATTGTCGTAATCAATAGGAAGACGAACGTGGTCAAGTCCCCATGATGCTATTCTTGCAATATCTTTTTCTGTGATAAATGTGTCGAGATGCTCCTTGTCAAGTGGTCCCTGTGAAAGCCATCCACCTAAATTTACGCCTTTTTTGAATCCGTCTAAAGTTCTCATAATCTTTAACCTCCTGTGAAATAGTAAAATATATATTGCACTCATTGCCTGTTTCGTTTTCTGTGAGTTTATAGTAGCATTTGCGTTGATAAGAGAATATAATAAATGTGTCAATTATATAACAAATGTGTGATAGAGATATATGAATATCACAGAGGAAAGGCAGAAAGACAATGAAGATATCGAATGAGATAGTAAAACAGCAGTTTGTCCAGAGGGAATATGGACTGGCACATTCCACATACGACAATGAGCTTGATTTTTATCAGCTTGTGAGCAGCGGTGATGTGAAAGCTTTGTCTGGAATGTTGCTGACAGGCGATGAGGATGAGGCTGTTCTTGCGTCAAGAGGAATATTGTCAGATGACAAGGTTCGCAATAGGAGATATCACGAGATAGTGCTAGTGGCAATGATTTCCAGATTTTGCATAGAAGAGGGGATGGAGGAGATGGAGAGTTACAATCTCAGTGACTTCTATATTAATAAGCTGGACAAGGCGCAGACAGAACGGCAGATCATAGATGTACATAACCAACTGATTATGGACTATGCCAGGCGGATGAAAAAGGTGAAAAAGAAAGCTGCTATATCACCTCATTGTGTAAGGGCGATGGACTATGTGTATGATCATCTGCATGAAAAAATAGAAATTACTGATATTGCAGAATTTGTGGGAGTGGAACGCTCTTATCTGAGCAAACTATTTCATAAGGAGGTCGGTCAGACAATCTCAGATTACATCATGGAGAAGAAGCTTCAGACTGCCAGAAATATGCTTCTGTATTCAGATTTTTCCTGTACGGAGATATCGCAATATCTGGCATTTGCCAGCGGAAGCTATTTTGCAAAATGCTTCAAGACAAAATATGGATCGACTCCGAATTCATATCGCAGGATAAATTACAGGAAACACTGGAAAGAGGCGAAATCATAGTCTTGTTATGTGCTGGTATAATTGACAACATCTGTCAAAGGTTGTAGAATTACATGAGTTTTATTTGTATATATAAGGAGAATGAATAGCTATGTCATCTTTTAGATTTCATGTGGCTCTCGCAGCCGCAAAACTGAGCAAGGGACTCATCCAGCTCCTGGGTAGGAACGGTACGCATACACCTGGAGTTATCGCCCTGAAGATATGTCCGGATTTCCTGGCACAGGCGCCCAAAGCACCGCTTACGATATGTGTCACAGGAACAAATGGTAAGACCACCTGTAGTAACCTGATAACTGATGTTTTGGAGAAGGATGGAAGAAGAGTTGTCAGCAACAGAACAGGTTCCAATATCGTCCCTGGCTGTACGACAAATGTCGTCAACAGCCTTACATTTACGGGAAAGGTCAGAGTGGATGCCACTGTATTTGAGGTGGACGAGCGTGCTTCAAGGCTGATACTTCCATATGTGAAGCCGGATTATCTTGTTGTAACAGGACTTTTCAGAGATTCACTCAAGAGAAATGCTCACCCTGACTATATTTTCAGTGTCATAGATACCTACTGCCCTGATTCTGCAAAGGTTATCCTGAATGCGGACGAGCTTTGCTCAAGCATGTTGAAGAAAGACAGCTACAGAGTGTTCTATGGAATCGGCAAGCAGCCTGATGACAAGACCGAGCCATACAACCTTATCGCGGATTACCAGATCTGCCCTAACTGCGGCGAGAAGCTGAAGTACAATTACCTCAGATATCATCACATCGGCGATGTGGTATGCCCGAAGTGTGGACTTCACTCCCCGGACAAGAAGTATCTGGCAACCGACATAGACAGAGAGAAGATGACAATTACTATACAGGAGGGAGACAAGAAGACAGTTTATCCACTGATCCACACAGCTCTCTTCAATATATATAATGAAGTTACTGTTATATCTGCACTGCGCGAGATCGGTCTCTCGGCTGAGAGAATTAAGGAACTCATGGGTCAGATCCATATACCGGATTCCCGCCACAACGAGACCACAGTGAATGGTGTTACAGTAATCCAGGCGCTCTCAAAGGGACAGAGTGCGGTTTCTTCATCCAGAACATTTGAGTATGTGGCAAATGAGGAGGGCAAGAAGGCTATCCTCCTTGCGATGGACGATCTTGAGGACAGACAGAAGAGTATAGAGTTCTCAGGCTGGATATACGATCTGGAGTATGAGCAGTTCAACAGGGATGATGTTGTACAGGTCATCTGCACAGGACCTAGATGCTACGACCACAAGGTGAGATGCTTACTGGCTGGTATCCCTGAGGAGAAGATACTCACAAATCTCAGCGAGGTCGCTGCGGCAGACGATGTGACTATAGATGGTGTTGACAGAATATATATCCTGTACGACTGTGAGAATTACGGAATGTCATGTGAGATGAAGAAGAAGATAATCAAGAGACTGGAGGGTGACAAATAATGAAGATTGAGATTTTATATCCGGAAATATGTACACTCTACGGTGACAAAGGAAATACAATGTACCTGCAGAAATGTCTGCCGGATGCGGAATTTGTGACAACAGGACTTAATGAGAAGCCACTCTTCCTCAAAGAGAATATAGACATGGTGTATATGTGTTCCATGAGCGAGAAGAGCCAGGAGCTCGTGCTTGACAGACTGATGCAGTACAAGGACGAGATCGCAGCATGCATGAAGGATGGAAAGGCGCTTTTCCTTCTGGTTGGCAATTCCATGGAACTCCTTGGTGATTATATCAAGAGAGAGGATGGAACCAGAGTTACAGGACTTGGCGTTGTTCCGGGCATGTACTCAGTCCGCCAGGCTCCGAATCGTTTCAACACGCTCATCAAGGCGAAGTTCAACGATATGACACTCATCGGATACACAAGCCGATTTGCCCACACTTACGGAATACCTGATGATATGACATTCTGCAAGGTGGAGATCGGACAGGGCAGCAATCCTGATACCATGAATGAGGGAATCTGCAAGAACAGAGTAATTGCGACATACATTCATGGACCACTGCTCATTCAGAATCCTGATTTTGTACATTATCTGTTGGAAAAACTGGATGCTCCTATGAAAGAGATACCATTTGAGGCAGCTATGCGCAAGGCATATGATGTGAAGCTTGCTGAGTATGGCAAGCCTGATCTGGAGCTGTCATAATATAGAGAATTATAGTGATAATTAAGCCCCGGTGGCCTTTGATATGTACCTGAAATCCAGGACACATGTCAGTATGCTGCCGGGGATTTTATATGTAGTAATGTATAAAACTATACATTTTGTATAGTTATGTAAACCCATTGAAAAGAAAAAGATAATATGTCACAATACAGATGTTGCCACCCCTAGATAGGCTGGGAAAGGGGGGAGCGCAGTGACAGAACGGAGATAAGTAAGTGGTAATCAGCCCAAGGAGTACGTCGCCTTTAAAAGACGGAGAAAACCCCAGTAGCGCCAACTACTGGGGTTTTCGTTATGCTTTTGGGAAAGCATATGTCAGAATTTCTTGTTTCATTGTTGCTGACATTATATCATATGAATTTTACCTTCGCAACATTCATTTTCCTCACATATCTTAATGTTTTTTCAGATGTATCAACTCAAAAGAAAGTAGTATAATGATATCGCAAGAAGAAAAAACAAGCGACGCGAAGCGGCATTTGTTTTTTTCTTGCGATATCAACGAGAACCCGTTCGGCGGAGCCGAACATGGAGCGCGGCAGCGCGAGGGTTCGAGTCTGCCAAAAGCAAGAAGAAAAATGCGCGACGCGAAGCGGCATTTGTATTAGTAAATGCGAAGCGGCATTAGTTTCTGTAAATCGGGGTATATTATTCATAAAAACAAATGAAGAGACAATGTGAAAGGAGCAGTGGGTTACATGTTAAAGGACTGGAACAAGCCGGAGCGTCCATCGGATGAGGAGATAGACGCGAGGTTAAAGATCGCCAGAGAGAATCTGACACGCAATCAGATCAAGGTAAAGGAAGGCAAGATACCTGTATTTGTCATATTTGAAGGCTGGGGTGCTGCAGGTAAGGGAAGTCTTGTCGGAAGGATCATCAAGAATATGGATCCGAGATTTTTCAACGTTGAGTCAGTGAAATATTCCACAGACGAGGAAAAACGCAGACCATTCCTGTACAAGTATTTTACGAGAATACCGGAACAGGGGGAGTTTGTATTTCTGGATGGTGGATGGATGAGGGACATAGTAGGTGGCAAGATGTCTGGAGAATTGTCAGACAAGGAATACCGGAAGAGAGTTGACAGCACCAAGAGATTTGAGAGGACTCTGGCGGACAACGGATATCTGGTCATGAAATTTTTCTTCCAGATAGACAAGCATGAGCAGAAGAAGAGACTTGAAACACTTCTTGAAGATGATACTACAAGCTGGAGAGTGTCTAAGCATGATCTGAAGCAGAACAAAAAGTATGACGAGTATCTTGAGGCATTTGACAGCTTTATGTATGACACCAATCTGTCAAATGCACCGTGGTACATGATAGATGCAAAGGAGAGAAAATGGGCAGAACTTCAGATACTCGATATCATCAATCAGGGAATAGAGACTGCGCTGCTCAATCAGGGGCATGCTGTACCTATACTGCAGAATACATTTGCGCTCAAGAAGATCCCGAAACTTTCCGAGGTGTCTCTCGACAAGAAACTGACGGATGAGGAGTACAAGGAGGAACTTGACAAGCTGCAGAAGAAACTCGGCAGACTGCACAATGAGCTTTACCAGAAGAGGATACCTGTTATCATAGGCTACGAAGGTTGGGATGCGGCAGGCAAAGGTGGAAATATCAAAAGGATAGCGGAGGCACTTGATGCGAGAGGTTATGTGGTAAATCCTATAGCAAGTCCTGAGCCGCATGAGAAGGCAAGGCATTTTCTGTGGAGATTTTGGACAAGACTTCCAAAGTCTGGGCATGTGGCTATATTTGACAGAACATGGTATGGCAGAGTCATGGTTGAGCGACTTGAGGGTTTCTGCTCGGAGAATGATTGGCAGCGGGCGTACAATGAGATAAATGAATTTGAGAAGGAACTGCACGACTGGGGAGCTGTAGTCATCAAATTCTGGGTTCAGATCGACAAAGACACGCAGCTTGAGAGATTCACACTCAGGCAGAACACGCCTGAGAAACGCTGGAAGATCACAGATGAGGATTGGCGTAACCGTGACAAATGGGATGACTATGAGACTGCGGTGGATGAGATGCTGGAAAAGACCAACACCAGCTTTGCGCCATGGCACATATTGGAGTCAAATGACAAGAAGTATGCCAGAATAAAAGCCCTCAAGATCGTTATCAAGGCGATAGAGGATAAGCTGGAGCAGGTTGAAAAGAACTAAAAATGCATATAGGACTGAGAGTCCATGCTGGAAATAGAACACATAAGGCGGTGATACACAACAGAAGTATCACCGCCTTTTTCAAAAAGGTTTAAGGAAGGAAAAAGTTATTATCAGATTTAATTATTTTCCTTGATGATGGATACTCCAAACGGAGCCAATTCCATTTTGCCATCAAATATATTCTTCGTCTGAATGTCGGTTCCGTGAACTTCAGATATTGTCTGAGGTTCGTTGGTGTTGTTCAGGTAAAATCCATATGCAGTTCCGTCATCTGCATATCTGCAGTGATACTGAACTCCGTCAGGGAGATCTTTTATGGCGATACCGGCGTTCACCATCATCTGCTCCATGATCTCACCGAGTTTACTGTAATCTATTCTTGCAGCCACGTAGTAAGCTTTGCCCTTGCCGTAGCCGTTCACAGTCACTGCTGCATTCCCTGCATAGAAATCAGAATCGTAGGTTCCCAGCACTTCCGCTGTTCCAACTCTCAGGATCTCCGCATAGTCACGGAGTTCACATGAACTTCCATCTGTGAAAGTTACGCTGTTTCTGTCGGATGGATACAGAGTATCGATCTCCTCACTGATGATTCCGAATACATCTGCAAGCCCATTTCCCGGGAATCCACCGAGTATACAGAGCTGATCCTTGTCTACATAGCCCGTAAAGTAAGTGGATAGAAGCTGTCCGCCCCTCTTTACAAATGCGGCAAGAGACTCGGCTGCGCCATCTCTCAGCATGTAGAGCATAGGTGCAACAACCACATCGTAATCGTCGAGTGGTTCATCGGATGCAATGACGTCCACGTCAACGCCGCGCTTTGTCAGCTCTTTGTATACAGACATACAGGTCTCAGGATATTTTTTTGATTCCTGCCCCAGAGCCTTGACATCATCTATGGCCCACATATTGTCCCAGTCGAACAGCAGTGCAACCTTTGATCTGATGAGTGTGCCGGTTATCTCGGAGAGCCCATCAAGCTCTGCGCCGAGGGCGGCAACCTCCTTGAATATTCTGGTGTCATTTGTTCCGAGATGGTCAACAACGGCACCATGATACTGTTCAAATGAGCCCCTGCCCTTTCGCCACTGGAAGTACTGAACAGTGTCAGAACCGCAGGCTATAGCGTTGTATGAGAACAGCTTGTGGATGCCCGGTCTTTTGAGTTTGTTATATGGATGCCAATTTACAAGCCCCGGAGCACTCTCCATAAGCATGAAAGGCTTATCCTTCTTCATGGATCTCATGACTGCGTGGTCAAATGTGTTCTGCCCCATGACATCCGCAAGGCTTTCATAGTCGTTGTGGAATCTAGGGTATGAATCCCATGAGATCACATCAAGTTCCTTTGCCATTGGTCTGTAGTCAAGACCATCGTAGAGCTGCATAAAGTTGGTTGTTATAGGTATTTCAGGGGTGAGTTCACGGAGGAGCGTTATCTCTGATTTCATGTAATCGTTCATGTTCCATGTGGTAAATCTCTTCCATTCGAGGTTCAGCCCCATGATACTGAAATCACCATTTTTGTATGGCGGCTCAATCTGTGAGAAGCTGTTGTATGAGTGACTCCAGAAGGTGGTCCACCATGCTTTGTTCAGCTTGTTTATGTCGTGGTCGAACTTCTCTGCGAGGTAATTCTGAAATCTTTTCACACAGAGACGGCAGTAGCACTCGCCACCAAGCTCATTTGACACATGCCACATGATGAGTCCCGGATGGTTTCCCACATGGGCGTGGAGCTGACGGATGATATTGGCAACTTTTTCTCTGTATACAGGTGAGCTCATGCAGTGGTTCTCACGGACGCCCTGATGTTCCCTGACGTCATATGAATCCACACGCCTGATCTCAGGATACTTCTGTGCCATCCATGCCGGTTTGCCGCCCGATGGCGTGGCAAGAACGGTGTAAATGCCTGCATTATACAGGTTGTCCATAACATCCTTCAGCCAGTCAAAATGGTATTCGCCCTCAACAGGCTCATATGCTGACCATGAAAATACACCAAGAGTAGCGGAAGTCATTCCTGCCTCCTTCATCATCTCGATATCCTTTGCCAGAATATCAGGGCGGTCAAGCCACTGTTCAGCATTGTAATCACCGCCGTGTAGTATTCCGTTTATCTGTGGAAAAAGCTTGTTTTTGTTCATTTATCTGTCATCTCCTATAAATAAAGGTAATGTGCTCTATGTGATCTGTTTTTAGTGTAGAATATATGCGCAAACGGTTGCACAGCTTGCTATTTAAAGGTAGCACAAATAGACAAATAATTCAATTGTAATTTGACAATACATTTCAATTTGTGCAAAATATACAAAATATATACACTGCCATTCATCAGGACAATATTGTATATAATTAAGAAAAACGGCTTGAAATAAGAGATATAGTTGCTTATGATTAAGATATCATGAATTGCTCAAAGTTGCGCAATTTGTCAATTCCTACAAGATGTACAAAAGTGAGGTAAAAAGCTATCGAACAGTGTCAAAAATCTATATAATAAAAGTATTGAGGGATGAACGGAAATATAAGGTTGGAACGTATCGTTTAAGGAGGAGTTTTATGATAAAAAAGAGGAAATCATATAGAGTGGTGGCAGGCAGTATAAGGTCTGAGTTGTTAAGGGAGCTGAGCAGAAAAATCTGTATCGGTGCCTTGGCATTTTCAGCGGCGGTTGTGCTATTGCCAGGCGGTAAAGTGGGAGCATATGCATCTGATCAGACACGGGTAAGTTCAGATGAGAGTCAGGTTACGGTAGGGTATGATGATCTGGACGACACTTTGCAGAAAGGCGGACTTGGCGTTGTCGTTGAGCAGCAGGATGGTGCGGCTTCACTGGCATCTACATATGATGCAACAGCACTTGAGAAGCTTATTGTTGAAGGAATCAAGGCATGGCAGACGAGTATAGATGTATCGGAACTTGGCCTTACGAGAGACGATATTAATAACGGGGCAGTAAGATCTATTATCAATTCTCATCCCGAGTTTATCAGTCTATCGGGAGGCTATACATATTGGACTTCTGGCTCTTCAATCACCAAAATAGCATTTACATATTTGACAAATGCAAAGGAGGAGCAGCAGGAGCTTGATGCTGCACTTCAGGAAGTCAAGAGTAAGATAGATACCAGTGGAATGAGCGATGAAGAGATAGTACTTGCATATCATGAGTATCTCACATCCACAGTTGCATATGCATATGAGGATTATTTCAATGGAACGATTGCTGCAAATCACGGGTACGATATGTATGGAGCTTTGGTTAAACATAGTTGTGTGTGTCAGGGATATGCCGAGACTATGTTTTATCTGCTAAGAGAGGCTGGTCTTTCATGTGCAATCGCATCAAGTGAAAATATCAATCACGCGTGGAACATAGTTAAGATACATGGAAAATGGTATCACATAGATGCAACTTGGGACGATCCGGTGTGGGATATGCCTGGAAGATCATATCATGATTATTTCCTTGTCAGCTTTGATACAATGAATAAGAATACACTCATCAACCATACTAAGGACAGAACGGATATGGTTGTCAGTGCACAGTGGGGAGATACATATACGACAGCGGTGGACACCACTTATGAGAGTGGTAAGTTCTGGAATGGTATTGAGAAAGCTATTTTTTATAAAGACGGTTATTGGTACAGCATAAGTGAGGGCAGTTCGAAAACATCATTTAACATAAATAAGTACCAGTATTCGACTAACATAAACAAGGTTTTGTATTCGGGCACTGCAAAATGGACAACTCCGAGTGGTGGGTATTATCCTGGTGTTTATAGTTCAATATATCTCCGAGGTGATAATTTATATTTTACTACTCCGGATAGCTTGAACAAGATAGATATAACATCGACAAATGTAATTCCTACAGAGCTTATAAATATACGAACACAGTATAATAGTTCAACAGGAAATAATTTATATGCGTTTGGAGAACAGTATGGTAAGCTGGTGTATTTTATTACAGATTCTCCTAATATAAAGAAAACTAAGGATTCAAGCAATTCAAGCAAGTATAACAAGGAGTATGCCGAGTATACATTCGAGATGTGCATAAGCCACAAGTGGGATGCTGGAGTGGTGACAAAGGAGCCGACCTACACAAGTACAGGAACCAAGAAGTACACCTGTACAAACTGCGGTGAGACCAAGATCGAAACGATAGCCAAACTTGTATGTACGAGCCACGTGTGGGATAGCGGCAAGGTTGTGACAGCGCCGACATACAAGACAGAGGGAACCAAAAAGTATACGTGTAAGAATTGCGGAACAACCAAGACCGAAACGATAGCCAAGCTGGTATGTACAAAGCATGCATGGGATGCCGGAGTAGTGACAATACAGCCAACATACAAGACAGAGGGAACAAGAAAGTACACCTGTACAAACTGTGGCGAGACAAAGACCGAGACTATAGCCAAGCTTGTATGTACGACCCATGCATGGGATAATGGAACGGTTACTAAGAAAGCTACATATACAGCTACAGGAGTCAGGAAATATACGTGCAAGACATGTGGCGCAGCAAAGCAGGTCACAATTGCAAGGCTGAAGCTTGCGAAGGTAACCGTAAAGTCTGCACAGCAGGCCGGCGCGATAAAGCTTACCTGGAATAAAGCGTCAGGGGCATCTGGTTACAAGATATACAGGAGAACCGCCAAGGGAAGATATGTATGTATCAAGACAGTCAAGTCGGGAACGACAAGCTATGTAGACAAGACAGTCAAGTCAGGAAACAGGTATTACTACTGTGTAAAGGCATATAATGGAAATGTACTCAGTGGATATACAGAGGCAAGTATTCTCTACATCAAGGCTCCGGTTGTCACGGTCAGGAAGTCAGCACAGGGAGTGAAACTTTCCTGGAAAAAGTCTGCCGGTGCAAAAAAATACATTGTGTATAGAAAGACACCAACAGGCAAATACAGGGCAGTCAAGACTGTAACAGCGAAAACTCTCAGTTGGACAGACAAAACGGCAAAGAAAGGTCAGACTTATTATTACATTGTGAAGGCAGTGAATAATAAGACATACAGTGCAGCGTCACCGCAGAAGAGAATAAAAAGGTAGATGCTTACTGCGTAATTATAAGGGAGAAAAAGAATGAAATATGAAAATGTAAGACTCACAGAAGCTGTGCGGCGTATCAGGATGATATTTGTGGTGGGCGTCATCGCTGCGTGTGTGCTGTACGGCGGAAAAATACCAGCATTTGCGGAGGATACTCAGGAACAGTATGACTCATCACAGAGCAGCTATGGTCAGTTGCTTGAGCAGGAGGGCGATACTTCAGGTATCCTGCAATTTGGCGGACAGATAATAGAAGATGAAGCATCGGATTCATCGGAAGCGTCACTGGCAGCGGCAAATTCAAAGAAATATGAGAGTGCCATTGTCGGCGCTGTGGAGAAATTTTCACCGAGACTCAATGTAAAGAGCTGGGGATTGACCACACGAAATGTTGCAAATGTAGTCACAACCGCAATGAATGCGCATCCCGAGGTCGTGTATGTGGCAAGATACAGTTATCTGTATGACCAGACCACAGGAAAGGTCGTGTATCTGAAGTTCTCATACAAGCCAAATGCCCGAACCGAAAAGAAGCAGTTGGATGCAGCCATAGCGGAAGTGAACAAGCAGATAAATACAAAGAACATGAAGCCGGCAGAGATCGTGCTTGCATATCATGAGTTCCTGACATCCACAGTTGCATATGACACCAGCGGGGCTAAGGAATTTGATCCAACAACCGGAAGAGACCACATGTATGATATGTATGGTGTATTGGTTAAGAGGAGCAGCGTGTGTCAGGGATATGCGGAGACCATGTGGTATTTCCTCAGGAAAGCCGGGGTTCCGAGTGGAGTTGCCACAAGCCAGTATGTAAACCATGCGTGGAATGTTGTAAATATAGGTGGAAAGTGGTATCACGTTGACGCAACCTGGGATGATCCCGCAAGTGATATACCGGGAAGGTCGATGCATGATTATTTCCTTGTAAGCTTTGACACCTTGAACAGTAAGACTAAGGCCGCCAGCAGCGATTATTATCTTGGCAGATATGACACAAAGGTGGGAAATGTATGGAAGGGAACATACAGCAATGCCACGGATAAGCGATATGAAAAAGGCCAGTTCTGGAATGGCGTTGAGAAGGTCATCTTTTATAGAAAGGGCTACTGGTACAGCATAAAGCAGGGCAGCCAGTCATCATACTATCAGATAAACAAGTACAGCTTCACCAACGGTGTAAATACAACGATATTTACCGGGCAGGATGAATGGCTGGATACAGATGGTACGGCACTTAACAAACAGTATGGGACACTGTTCCTTGCACAGGAAAAGCTCTATTTCTGCACATCGAGATATGTTGCATGGATAGATCTTGAGGTAAATGAGCGCAAGGCGTGGGCTATATATGACATAAGACAGAAGTATGTATCAGGTGTAAACATATATGGAATGGGATATTACGGAAATGATGTTGTGATCTGGGTTTCCGACACTCCATCCTGTACAAGAAAGGACGCTTACTATCTCGGAGCATGTATGAGCCACAAATGGCAGGCGGGAGAGGTTACAAAACAGCCGACATTCACATCCCAGGGATCGCAGAAGTACAAATGCAGCAACTGCGGATATACCAAGAATGTCACACTTGACAAATTGAAGCTTGCGACGGTGACGGTCAAAACGAAGAATACAGGTAAGGGAATAAGCCTCACCTGGAATACCGATTCAAGAGCCACCGGTTATAAGGTATACAGACGCACAGGCAAGGGTGCATACAGACTTATAAAGAAAGTGAAGGGAAGCTCTGTGAGATCAATGGTAGACAGATCTGTTGTAGGAGGAAAGACCTACACATACAGAGTATCGGCATACAACAGCTATACAAAGGGCGGCTCCAAGGCAAAGAGCCAGTATTATATAGGCTGCACGACCGCAAGAGCAAAGAATACCTCACAGGGAGTAAGAGTCTCCTGGAAGAAGACAAAGGGAGCCGCCGGCTATAAGATATACAAAAAGACAGGCAGCGGCAGATTCAAATGTGTGAAGGTTGTGAAAGCAAAGACCACAACATATCTTGACCGCCGTGTGAAGTCAGGAACAAAGTACACATACTTTGTAAAACCATACAAAGGAAAGACGGCAGGAACCTACAAGAAGGCTAGAGTCAAGTACAGATAAAAAGTAAATAGAGCGCGTAAAAAAATACCATGTACAGCATTTCGCCTGTACATGGTATTTTTGCTTTTGTTATATGCTTAGAATGATATTATTTTTCATTCTTGTGTTCTGTTATGTCCCTGTGGGAATTATCGAACAGATCTGTGTCGGCCACATCTGATGAATCATTTCGATTCAGGGTCTCGCCTATGCGGGCCTTTGCCTCAGTTCCGGCAGCCTTGATACCCTCGGTGATCACCTCGCTCTTTTCCTTGAGATTTTCACTTATCACAGCGCTTTTTTCCTTTACGTTCTCTGTAAGCTGTTCAGCCTTCAGTTTGATCTTCTTTGTTATGGAGAAGCTTTCAGGGTTATTCTCAAATGCTCGTTTGATCGATGCTGTATCGTGAAGAGAGAGAAGGAAGCTTGGCTTCTCCTTGAACTTCTCACGATCCAGAGCCAGTCGGGACTTGAGTTCCTCAACACGGACAATAAGATCATTCTCTTTCGCAAATTTCTTCACCTTGTTCATCAGGTTGAATGATACAACGCAGTCGATTACGAATACCCCGTAGAAAAAACCGATGAAGAAGGAGAATGTCAGGTGATCCGCCAGCCAGTACACAGCGTTCAGTATGTGTGGATGGAGGAAGAAATAGTACAGTGCCGCGATCACACCCCAGAAGAATGAGAACAGCGGACATATGATGCCCTGTATATTGCCCCACTCATCTGAGTAGTCCCACAGCTTGATGTTCATTCCTATTATAAATATACGTCCGGCAATGTATTCCACAACGGTCATGGCGATGGCCATGATCAGTACCACCAGAACCTTTTGCAAAACAGGATGGGCGTCAACAGCATCTATATGGATCAGGGACAGGAGATACAGCACCACAAGGCCTGAACCGTAGAGAGGCAGGTAAGGCCCGATGAGGAATCCCGGGTTGATCCATTTGTGGCTTGGGTTGCTCTTGGAGAAGAACTTTCTGAATATGACTTCAATGCACCAGCCCATGATGCATCCTATGAAAAATAAAAATAATATTACCAGAATACTTTTGATATTGAAATTATCCATACATGGAATCTCCTTTGTATATATGACTTTGCCAATAGTAATAAGATAGTATATAGAAGGAAAAAAAGCAACCTTACAAAATGTCACAAGTGTAAGATAGCTTGTTGATACTTATTGAGAAAAAAAGTCATTTAAATTGCGAATGTTATATTGGACTAACGCCGGGGACAGTGCTATACTTACAGCAAATAAAAAGCCACGAAACAGATGCAGACTCTTTCTACAGTACGAAGATCGAGAATGCATTTTTTACGTTAAGGAGAGTTTGATTGAACAAACCGTGATTAGAAAAATCGAATCACGGCGAAGCCTGTCATATAATCTATCATGCGTATAAGTGGTCATATCATTAATCAGAATAAATATATAATCAAGGAGGACAAAATCATGATGAAGGCATTAAAGAAGGTAAACTGGAAGAAGCTTGGAATATTTGCAGGTGGAGTATTATTTGGAACAGCTGGTATCAAGGTTCTCTCAAGCAAGGATGCAAAGAACGTATATACACATTGTACAGCTGGTGTTCTTAGAGCAAAGGACTGTGTCATGAAGACAGCAAATACTATCCAGGAGAACTGTGGTGATATCTACGCAGGAGCAAAGGATATCAACGAGGCAAGAGCACAGAAGGCAGCAGAGGCTGACTTTGAGGATGCTGAGTGCACAGAGGCTGAGAGCGCTGACGCAGCAGAGACTGTAGAAGAGTAATCAGTATAAGACAAAACATAAGAAAGAGGCGAAGATCTTGAAGTTTTCTATTTTAAATGAAACAAAGAATCGTCTGCGTATACACATGGCACAGAGCCGTATGACCATGGCACAGGCCGACATACTTCAGTATTATCTGGAGAACTGTGAGGCAGTGGAAGAGGTCAAGGTGCACGACAGAACCTGTGACGCGATCATCATATATGATGGTGACCGTGCAGCGGTGATAGATGCGCTGAGACAGTTTGGATATGACAGGGTGGAGGTTCCGGCGGATCTCACAGAGACATCAGGCAGAGTCATGAACAGACAGTATGAGGACAAGCTGTTTTGGAAGACCGCCTGGTACATGACCAAGAAATGGATCATGCCAATGCCGCTTCGGTATTGTCTGACATCCGTCAAAGCTCTCAAGTATATAGGCAAGGGGCTCAAGTGTCTTGCGAACAGGAAGCTTGAGGTGCCGGTTCTCGATGCAACAGCCATAACAGCATCCATTCTGACAAATGATTTCGCGACAGCGGGATCAGTCATGTTCCTTCTGGAGATCGGTGAGATCCTTGAGGAGTGGACACATAAGAAGTCGGTGGATGGACTGGCAAGAAGCATGTCACTCAATATCAATAAGGTATGGGTGCGTGTGGATGATTGTGATGTACTTATGGACAGTGCGAAGATCGCAAAGGATGATCTGGTAGTGGTTCATATGGGCAATGTCATTCCATTTGACGGTGTTGTGGATCAGGGCGAGGGCATGGTCAATCAGGCATCCCTCACCGGAGAGTCAGTACCGGTCCACAAGGGACACGGAGACAGTGCATATGCAGGTACAGTTGTTGAGGAAGGTGAGCTGGTAGTCAGAGTTGTAAAGACTGGTAAGACCAGCAGATATGATAAAGTTGTTGCGATGATAGAGGAGTCTGAGAAGCTTAAGTCAGGACTTGAGAGCAAGGCAGAGCATCTTGCAGATGGTCTTGTGCCATGGACTCTCGGTGGAACTATCCTCACATACCTTTTAACAAGGAATATCACCAAGACACTTGCGGTGCTCATGGTCGACTATTCATGTGCACTGAAGATGTCCATGCCTATAGCGGTATTGTCTGCTATACAGGAGGCAAACAAGCATCACCTCACAGTCAAGGGCGGCAAATTCCTGGAGGCTGTAGCTGATGCAGACACGATAGTATTTGACAAGACAGGAACACTTACAAAGGCATCACCTACGCTTGTACGCGTCGTATCATTTGACGGAAGAGATCCTGATGAACTGCTCAGGATAGCTGCATGTCTGGAGGAGCATTTCCCTCATTCCATGGCAAGAGCGGTTGTGGCAGGAGCTGCAGCCAAGGGGCTGGAGCATGAGGAGATGCACTCCAAGGTTGAGTATGTTGTGGCTCACGGTATCTCATCAAGCATAGACGGCAAGAAGGTTGTCATAGGAAGCTATCATTTCGTATTTGAGGATGAGGGCTGTGTGATACCTGAGGATAAGATAGAGCTGTACGAGTCGTTGTCCAAGACTCATTCACATCTGTTCATGGGAATCGATGGCAGGCTGGCAGCAGTCATATCCATCAAGGATCCGGTCAGACCTGAGTCGGCCGAGGTTGTTTCAAGGCTCAAGAAGCTGGGAATCAAGAAGGTTGTCATGATGACAGGAGACAGTGACAGAACGGCCAAGGCTATTGCAGAGCAGGTAGGGGTGGATGAGTATTACTCAGAGGTCCTTCCTGAGGACAAGGCAAAGTTTGTCGAGGCTGAGAAGACTGCGGGTCGAAAGGTCATCATGGTGGGAGATGGAATCAATGACTCACCTGCACTGTCGGCATCCGATGCTGGAATTGCCGTAAGTGATGGCGCGGAGATTGCCAGAGAGATCGCAGATATAACTGTCAGTGCGGACAATCTGTACGAGCTCGTAACACTTAAGGAACTCAGTAATAAGCTGATGAGCAGGATCAACAGGAACTATCGCAAGATAGTGACCATCAACACAGGACTTATCATCCTGGGCGTGATGGGAGTTATCCAGCCAACCACATCAGCACTGCTTCACAATTCATCGACGCTTCTCATAAGTCTTGACAGTATGAAGAAGTTGCTGGATTGATGATCGGAGCATAGAATTATATTGATGATCGAAGCGTAGAATTATAAAGAATATAAAATAAAGCTGCCCTCTTCACTGTGATGAGTACCCGGGATTCCGGAACATTAGTGAGGAGGGCAGTTTTGTAGTTAAAAGATGATTTTAAATAATAAAAATAATCTGTAAGAATTGTTGACCGGGCCGACAGAATATGACAAAATGTACGTATAAATCATGAGTAGATAGCTGAACATAAGGGCAGAATATTAGCAGATATTATCTGGAATGTTTATGAAATGAAAATATACAGATGTGTGTGGAACACAGCATGATGCGTGTGTTCATCACAATAGAATGGAGGATGATTAGTATGGTAAAAACGGTAAAAGGCGATAATTTTGAAGATATAAAGGCATGCGGTGTGGCGGTTGCGGATTTCTCAGCAACATGGTGCGGACCATGCAAGATGATGGCACCGGTATTTCACACGGTTGCAGATGAACTGAATGGTGAAGTGGATTTCTTCAGTGTGGACGTGGATGAGAATCCCGGACTTGCGGCTGCCAATAAGGTGTTCAGTGTTCCGACATTGATACTGTACAAGAATGGTGTTGAGGCATCGAGGAGTGTCGGAGCTATATCCAAGTATGATCTTCTCGATTTCATTGAGAAGATCAAATAATTGTCTGTGATATGTATCCCGGATATTTTAATTGGAATCTGAATTGAAGTGGGGATACAAACTAGAAACAGGAAAAACATAAAGCCCTGTCAGACTTAACATTCATATGGGTCTCATATTATGGATACATATGAATGTTAAGTCTGACAGGGCTTTAAGGTTATTGAAAACACATTGACTATCTGGCGTTTCTGTCTACATATTCTCTATACTTAACCAGACTCTTATATGCCGGTCTGATGATCTTGTCCGTGGTGACAAGCTCCTCGATTCTGTGAGCGCTCCATCCAACTATACGTGCCACTGCAAAGAGCGGTGTGTAGAGCTCCCTAGGAATTCCGAGCATCTCATACACGAATCCGCTGTAGAAGTCTACGTTAGGGCTGACACCCTTGTATATCTTGCGTTCCTTGGCGATGAGCTTTGGCGCGATCTTCTCAATGTTGTTGTACAGAGTCATATCCTCGTCCCTGCCCTTGGCAGCGGCAAGCTGTTCGACAAATGACTTGAATACTTTTTCTCTTGGGTCTGACAGTGAGTAAACGGCATGGCCCATACCATAGATGAGTCCCTTGTGGTCGTAGGCTTGCTTGTTCAGCAGCTTATCCAGATATGCCTCTATGGCCTCTTCGTCATGGTAATCCTTTATGTGCTCCTTGATATCGTCCATCATGTTCATAACCTGCAGGTTGGCACCACCATGCTTCCTTCCCTTGAGGGATGAAAGGGCGGCGGCAATGGCAGAGTATGTGTCAGAGCCGGATGACGTTACAACTCTTGTGGTGAATGTGGAATTGTTACCACCGCCGTGCTCCATGTGAAGCAGAAGTGCTATGTCAAGAACTCTTGCCTCAAGCTCGGTATACTTCATGTCAGGCCTGAGCATCCTGAGGATGTTTTCAGCCACGGAAGCATCCCTGTCAGGTCTGTGAATGTACATACTTCCGTCGTTCTCATAATGGTTGTATGCGTGATAACCATACACAGCCATCATAGGAAATGTTCCGATGAGACCGATACACTGTCTGAGAACATTGTCTATATCCAGGTTGGTAGCCTGATTATCGTATGAAGCCAGAGTCAGCACACTTCTTGTCATGGAGTTCATTATATCCACACTAGGTGCTTTCATGATGACATCACGGGTAAAGTTGGTCGGCAGGTTCATGGACTCGGCGATGACACTGCTGAATTCTGAGAGCTGAGCCTCGGTAGGCAGTTCTCCGAAGAGAAGAAGATAAGCAGCTTCCTCAAATATATGGCGTTTTCCTTTGCCGCCTTTTACGAGATCCTGTACATCATAGCCTCTGTACAATAACTGTCCGTCACACGGAACCTTCTGGCCATCCACATCCTTAAATGCTATGATCTGTGATATATTGGTAAGACCGGTCAGAACTCCCTGTCCATTCTCATCACGCAGTCCTCTTTTTACTCCGTATCTGGCATAGAGCTCTTTGTCTATCACATCATGCTGCTGACAGAGAGAAGCCTGCTTCTCCACGTATTCTGTCAGATTCTCCATATACTCCATATAAGTAACTCCTTTCCGTTTGTATGATAAATCAGATGATCTTTTTGCATATGTCGCTTAGACAACATGCGTCGCAATGTGGCTTCGTTCTGGCTGTGCACACGGATCTGCCGTGATCCACCAGCCTGTGACAGAAGTCATTGCTCTCATCTGGAGGTACAAGCTTCCACAGTTCCATCTCAACCTTCTTCGGATCTTTTATCCCGTCAACCAGTCCCATTCGGTTGACAAGGCGTATACAGTGGGTATCTGTTACAATGGCAGGTTTGCCGTAGATATCACCCATGATGAGGTTTGCGCTCTTGCGGCCTACGCCGGGGAGCTTAAGCAGCTCATCTAGACTGTCAGGAACCTGGCAATCATAGGAATCAACAAGCATATTCATACATGCACTAATATCTCTGGCCTTGCTCTTCCCCAGTCCGCAAGGTCTCACAATGGCCTCGATGTCACTGACATCGGCAGCAGCCAGTTCTTTTACTCCCGGATATTTGGCAAATAAATCCTGGACTACCACATTCACCCTTGCATCAGTGCACTGCGCCGCCAGGCGGACACTGACAAGAAGCTGCCATGCGTGTGAAGTATCGAGGGTGCATACTGTGTCAGGATATTCCTTCTTCAGCCTCTCGATAATGTCCAGTGTTCTCTGTTTTTTCGTATATCTCTTCTGTGATTCCATAAAAAAGACCTCCAGTCTCTATATGATAACATGAAAGGCCTGCAAATGGATATCGAAAAAGAATTCTTAATAAAAATGTTAGAAGTGTGAAAATGTTGGGAAGAGAAGACATGCCGCAGCCCAGTATATGTGCTGGGCTGCGGCATGTCTTTGCTGGTATAAATAGCATGTCTGAAAGATTTTACTTTGTTCCGAAGATTCTGTCGCCGGCATCGCCAAGTCCTGGGCAGATGTAAGCGTTCTCGTTCAGCTCGCGGTCAACATGACCAACGTAGAGCTGGATGTCAGGATGAGCCTTGAGAAGTCTCTCAATTCCCTGCGGTGCAGCGATGATCGACATGAACTTGATATGCTTACCGCCATGCTGCTTGATGAAATCAACGGCAGCAACAGCTGATCCTCCGGTTGCAAGCATAGGATCCGTGACAACTATAAGTCTCTCATCGATAGGATCAGGGAGCTTGCAGTAGTACTCGTGAGGTTCATGAGTCTCCTCGTCTCTGTACAGACCGATGTGTCCGATCTTGGCTGTAGGAACCAGAGCCTGAAGTCCACTGACCATTCCAAGTCCTGCACGGAGAATAGGTACAATCGCAAGATTTCTTCCTGCGATGACCGGAGTCATGCATTCCTCGATAGGAGTCTCTATACATACATCCTCGGTAGGAAGATCTTTCAGAGCCTCATATCCCATGAGCATGGCGATCTCTTCAACAAGTGCACGGAATTCGGCAGTTCCGGTGTTCTTATCTCTGAGCTTTGAAATCTTATGCTGAATAAGTGGATGTGTCATAACTGTGTAATCTGTCATATTGTGTAACCTCCTAATAAATAATATACAGATAATTATTATGCCTCAATGTCAGAGTTCTGTGGATTCATTCCAAGTCCACGGCTTACATCACCCTTGGTGTTCTCACCAAATGTATAGTCGTTACCAGGCAGTATAGCATTCAGCAGGATGCCGAATATAGCTGCGAGGGCAAGTCCTGTAAGAGTGATAGTTGTGCCTCCGATCGTGAATGTAAGGCCATTTTTGAAACCAAGTCCACATACCATGATAACGGCTGCGATGATCAGGTTTCTTGACTTCGTGAAGTCTACGTGGTTCTCAACCACATTTCTTACACCTATGGCTGAGATCATTCCGTAGAGGATGAAGCTTATGCCGCCAATGATGGCGAAAGGCATTGAGCGGATGACTTCTGCAACCTTAGGTATGAAACCGAGGATGACTGCAAAAATGGCAGCCAGTCGTATAACTCTTGGATCGTGAACGCGGCTGAGCTCGAGAACTCCTGTGTTCTCTCCGTAGGTTGTGTTGGCAGGACCGCCAAAGAGTGCGGAGAGAGATGTTGCCAGACCATCACCGATAAGTGTTCTGTGGAGACCTGGATCCTCAAGGAAATTCTGATCTACAGTTGCTGATATGGCACATATATCACCTATATGCTCCATCATGGAAGCGATGGCGATAGGAGCCATGACAAGTATGGCAGTTAAGTTAAATTTACAGATCTGGAAAGGTGGCAGACCGAGAAAATGTGCGTCTGAAACTCCAGAAAAGCTGAGTATTGCTGAACCATCAGGGTTGGTCATACCACAGAAGTGAAGTATGAGTGCAACGCCATATGAGATAAGTACACCCATGAGGATAGGTATGATCTTGAACATGCCCTTGCCCCAGATGTTGAACACAATGACAACAGCCAGTGCGATAAATGCAAGCAGCCAGTTAGTGGATGCGTTTGATATAGCTGATGGTGCGAGGCTCAGACCGATACATATGATGATAGGTCCGGTAACCACTGGTGGAAGGAATCTCATGACACGCTTCACGCCGACAAGCTTGACGATCAGTGCAAGTATCAGATACAGAAGTCCTGCAACCACAATACCGCCACATGCATATGGAAGCTTTTCGCCCATTGGCATGTCCTTGAATATGCCTGTTTTAAGGTCTGCAACTGTGGAGAAACCTCCCAGAAATGCAAATGAAGAACCGAGAAATGCAGGTACCTTAAGCTTAGTGCATAAGTGGAAGAACAGTGTTCCAAGACCGGCACATACAAGAGTTACCTGAATTGAGAGTCCCTGACCCTCGAAGTATCCGTTTACGAGAAGCGGAACAAGAATTGTTGCACCAAACATGGCAAACATATGCTGGAATCCAAGTAAAAGCATCTTTGGAATTCCAAGCTTACGTGCATCACGAATGGCTTCTTTTTGATTATCCATAAGTAATAATCCTCCCATATTTTTTCTTAGTTAAATATTATAAAGTTTATTTACACTAAGGTCAATTTGAATAGTGAAATTTCCAAAATAAACTTAAGATATGTAATATATGTCAGCACTTGACAAAATGTTACAGAATTGTTACAATTCTGCTTGGATTGAGTAAAGGGGAGAAAAATAAAGATACAGGTCGAAGGAGACTACAGATATTATGATTGAATTAGAGAACGTGAGTATGACATATCCTGGGGGCAATCAGGCACTCAAGAATGTCAATATTAATATAGAGAAAGGCGAGTTCGTATTTATCGTTGGAAGCAGTGGTTCGGGCAAGACCACTCTGTTCAGGCTTCTGCTCAAGGAGCTCGATCCTACGGAGGGCAATATCACAGTTGCCGGATACGACTACGGCAAGATCAAGAGGAAGGATATACCGAAGGTCAGAAGAAGGATAGGGGTTGTGTTCCAGAACTTCAGACTTCTCAAGGACAGGACTATATACGAGAATGTCGCATTTGCACAGAGAGTCATCCAGACCC